>Ga0078972_1000470_pt1 | contig 168982 bp, 160 predicted proteins | sample YelNatPaOPGAMG01_FD_67568 | JGI IMG/M metagenome (GOLD analysis project Ga0078972, IMG submission 67568) | Hot spring thermophilic microbial communities from Obsidian Pool, Yellowstone National Park, USA - OP-RAMG-01 (SPADES assembly) (version 2) | ecosystem: Environmental > Aquatic > Thermal...
CGCCGGCCCGGCCTCCATCGGGGAGGCCGGGCACCCGTCTGCGCCGCCGGGGGCATTGCCCCCGGACCCCCCCAGCCGCCGGGAAGGGCGCGGCCCTTCCCCGCCTTCGGCCCCCTATCCCAACGGATTTCCTGACGGGCATCCCCAAAGGGGTACTTGACAGGCGACCACCTCATCGTATGATATAGCACATGTGCTCTCGAACGAGACGACCGCTTTTTCTCCTTGGGTGACTTCCCAGTGAGGGGACGCCCATGAAAACCCAACCAAACTTTGCCCATTTGGTGAGAGAACTTCGAAAACGCACGGGGCTTACCCAGGAGAAATTCGCGGCCAGGCTGGGGGTGACTTTTCCCACCATTAATAGGTGGGAAAATGGCCGCACAAAGCCTTCGCCACTGGCTTTGAGGCAAATTGAAGGCTTGCTTCGCGAAATGGGCGGAGCGGGTCAAGACCTTCTGGAGGATTTTATTCCGCAGGAGGATCGCTAATGGCGGAGCCACTCGCCGATAGAGTCATAAAGAGAATTGACCAGGCTGCCGAGCTGTACTACCGTCTCGTCATATTGGTGGCCCCCGCCGGTGCGGGCAAGACCGCCGCGCTGCAGGAAGTTCACGAGCGTATCGGGGCTCCACTGATCAACGTGAACCTTGAACTGTCCCGGCGCATGCTCGACCTCACCGAGCGCCAGCGGGCCTTGCAGTTGCCCCGTCTCCTCGCAGAGATCGTAGGCGCATCCGCAGCCGATGTGGTTCTTCTGGACAACGTCGAAGTCCTCTTCGATGTCTCGCTCAAGCAAGACCCGTTGCGGCTCCTGCAGTTGCTCTCGCGAAACAAAACGGTGGTCGCGGCCTGGAGCGGCTCCATTGATGGAGAGCACATGGTCTATGGGACGCCGGACCACCCCGAGTACAAACGATATCCCTTACGAGATTTCCTGGTAGTGAACCCGGAGGCCGTCGTATGAAGATAAGGAACGAAAGCGCAGAAGGGCAGACGCGATGAAATACGGAGAACTGATCAAATTTGAGCCTATCGAGTCCGTGGTCCAGCTACGGGACGCCATTGATGCTGCTGCTGCCCGACAGCTTGTCCAGACCTATGTCATCTCTGAGGAAATGGCCGAGAAGCTGGTGAACCTCGTCGTTCCTCAGCTTCAGTTCGACCAGCCCATGGACAACAAGGGGCTGCTGGTCGTCGGCAACTACGGAACCGGTAAATCTCACCTCATGTCCGTGATCTCCGCCCTGGCTGAAAACGGCGATCTCGCAACGTATCTGAACGACAAGAGCGTGGCCAGGGCTGCGGGCAAGATCAGCGGACGCTTCAAGGTGGTCCGGACCGAGATCGGCGCGACCACCATGTCCCTGCGCGACATCCTCGTGGCCGAACTGGAGGAGCGCCTGGCCACAATGGGCGTGTCTTATTCCTTCCCGCCCGCGGATCGTGTGCCCAGCAACAAGAGCTCCTTCGAAGAGATGATGACCGCATTCCACCAGAAATATCCCGACCACGGTCTGCTCCTGGTGGTGGACGAACTGCTCGACTACCTGCGTACCCGCAAGGATCAGGAACTCATTCTCGATCTCAACTTCCTGCGCGAGATCGGCGAGGTCTGCAAAAAACTGCGGTTCCGCTTCATCGCCGGCGTTCAGGAAGCCATCTTTGACAGCCCCCGTTTTTCATTTGTGGCCGACATCATTCACCGGGTGAAGGACCGCTTCGAGCAAATCCTCATCGCCCGCAAGGACGTCAAGTTCGTGGTGGCCGAGCGTCTGCTTAAGAAGACTGCCGACCAGCAGGTGAAAATCCGGGAGTACCTGACCCCCTTCGCCAAGTTCTACGGCCGTATGAACGAGCGCATGGACGAGTTCGTGCGCCTCTTCCCCGTGCATCCCGACTACATTGACACCTTCGAGTGCGTCACGGCGGTGGAGAAGCGTGAGGTGCTCAAGACCCTTTCCCTGGCCATGAAGAAGCTCCTCAACCAGAATGTGCCCGAAGACCGGCCCGGAGTCATCGCCTATGACAGTTACTGGACCACCCTGCGTGAGAATCCCTCCTTCCGCGCCGTTCCGGACATCAAGGCGGTCATCGATTGCAGCATGGTGCTCGAGTCGCGCATCCAGCAGGCCTTCACCCGCCCGGCTTACAAATCCATGGCGATCCAGCTCATCCACGCACTGTCCGTCCACCGGCTCACGACGGTCGATATTTACGCCCCCCTGGGTGCGACGGCGGAGGAACTGCGCGACGGCTTGTGCCTCTTTCAGCCGGGCATCGAGGAATTGGGCGGCGATCCGGCCGATGACCTGCTCTCCCAGGTGGAGACCGTCCTACGGGAAATCCACAAGACGGTCAGCGGGCAATTTATCTCGTCCAATCCGGCGAACCGCCAGTATTACCTGGACCTCAAGAAGACCGACGACTTCGACGCGCTGATCGAGAAGCGGGCAGAGAGCCTCGATTCCTCGCAACTCGACCGCTACTACTACGAAGCGCTCCGGCGGGTCATGGAATGCACTGACCAGACCTATGTGACGGGCTACAAGATCTGGCAGCACGAGATCGAGTGGCTGGAGCGTAAGGCCGCGCGCCAGGGATACCTTTTCTTTGGCGCGCCCAATGAGCGATCCACAGCGGCGCCGCCACGCGATTTCTACCTCTATTTCATCCAACCATTTGATGCGCCGCATTTCAAGGACGAGAAAAATGCGGATGAAGTCTTTTTCCGTTTGAACCTTGCAACCACGAATAAACACGAATTGACACGAATAGCGAATGAAGATTCGAGTTCATTCAAGTCCATTGGCGGTTCTGATCCTGCCGAGGAATTCCGTGCCGCGCTCCGTAATTACGCGGCGGCGCTGGACCTTGCATCCACCGCCTCTGGCCACGCCAAGTCCACCTACGAATCCAAGGCATCGAACTTCCTGCGCGACCTCGTGCAGTGGCTCCAGAAGAACATGACCACGGCCTTCGAGGTCACTTACCAAGGGCGCGCCAAGTCCCTGACCGAATGGGCCAAGGGCAAGTCCATCCGTGAGCTTTCCGGCATTGGCTCCCACGAGCGCATCAACTTCCGCGACCTGGTGAACACCATCGCCGGAGTGTGCCTTGGAGCCCACTTCCAGGACCAGGCTCCCGAATACCCCTTCTTCTCGGTGCTCATTACCGGAGCGAACCGGGCCCAGGCCGCGCAGGACGCTCTGCGCGCCATCGCCGGACAGAACCGCACCAAGCAGGCCACCGCGGTGCTGGATGCCCTGGAGCTTCTTGACGGCGACCGGCTCGATCCCTACCGGTCCAAGTACGCCGAGTACATTCTCGACGTCCTCAAGAAGAAGGGCCACGGCCAGGTGGTCAACCGCTCCGAGCTGATCCAGGACGTCCTCGGCGTGGAATACCTCGCGCCGCAATCGCTCCGGCTCGAACCCGAATGGGCCGTGGTGGTGCTGGCCGCGCTGGTCTACGCCGGCGAGGTGGTCCTCTCCATCCCGGGCAAGAAGTTCGATGCCACGGGTCTGGCGCAACTGGCCGGGACCGGTATCGACGAGCTGGCCCAGTTCAAGCACATCGAACGGCCTAAGGACTGGAACCTTCCGGCGCTCAAGGCGCTTTTCGAACTGCTCGGACTCACGCCGGGCATGGCCCAATTGGTCACCCAGGGGAAAGACGAGCCGGTTCAGGAGCTTCAAGCCAAGGTCACCAAGTATGTCGAGGAAATTGTTCGAACCCAGCAAGCCTTGAAAGACGGCCTGCATTTCTGGGGACAACGGCTGTATTCCGACTCAGAACTCGCAACCCGCAACTCGCAACTGGAAACGACGAAGTCGTTTCTCGAATCCCTGCAAGCCTATACCACGACCGGCAAGCTCAAAAACTTCCGCTATGACGCCTCGGAAGTAACCGCCCATCGGGACGGGCTCAGTTCCCTTGCCGAGATCCAATCACTTGAGGAACTGGTGGCGGACCTCGCGTCCACGGCCTCGTACCTCTCCACCGCCGAGGCGGTCCTGCCCACCGGCCACGAATGGATCGACAAAATGAAGACCGCGCGGGACGAGGTCCTCGCCCAGATCGGCGACCCGGCCAAACGGAGCGCGGCCACCTTCCGCCAGCAGACCCAACGCAAGCTCGGCGACCTCAAGAAGGCTTATCTGCTGGCCTACCTTTCCATGCACGCCAAAGCGCGTCTCGGCGTGAACGAGGACAAGCGCAAGGCCCAGCTCATGGGTGACAAGCGGCTCAAGGACCTCCAGAAGCTCTCCACCATTGACCTGATGCCGCGTCAGCAGCTCACGGACTTTCAGAACCGCTTGGCCGGCCTAAAGAGCTGCTTCGCGCTCACCGAGCAGGAACTGGAAGCATCGCCGGTCTGCCCGCACTGCAACTTCAAGCCGGGCACGGAACCTCCCACAGCTCCCGCCGCGACGATGCTCGACGCCCTGGACGGCGAGCTCGATAAGCTGACCGAGAACTGGAGCCAGACGCTGCTCGCCAACCTCGAAGACCCGACCACCAAGGGGAACCTGACCCTGCTCAAGCCCGAGCCGCGCAAGCTGGTGGACGGCTTCATCAAGAAGCGGACCCTGCCGGACGACCTGGACCAGGACTTCATCCACGCCTTGCAGGAGGTGCTCTCCGGGCTCACCAAGGTTTCGGTCAAGATCGCCGACCTGCGCGATGCCCTGGTCGCGGGCGGCTCACCGGCCACCCCGGCGGAGATGAGGAAGCGGTTTGAGGAATATCTGGACGGGCTGACCAAGGGCAAAGAGCCCGGCAAAGTCCGGATCGTTTTGGAATAGGAACCACGAATGGACGCGAATGAGCACGGGATAAGGATGCTCCTGGGTAAGGGCGAAACCCTTACGGTCGAATTTAAGAGCGACACGAAGGGTGGTCTGCCCGATCGCGATCTCGTGGCTGCCGTGGTCGCCATGGCCAATACCGAGGGCGGTGTGATTCTGCTGGGTGTCGAGGATAACGGTACCGTTTCCGGCATTCAATCGCGTCATCAGGATACGATGGGGCTCAAGGCACTGATTGCCAACCGAACCAGCCCATCCGTTGCCGTATCCACAGAATTGATCGAACTGGACGACAAAATCATCCTCGCAATCAATGTACCCAAATCTCGTTCCATCGTCTCCACGACAGATGGGCTGGTGTTGCGCCGCCGCTTCATGGCCTCCGGCAGACCTGAGGCCGTACCCTTCTATCCGCACGAATTTGTCCAGCGTCAATCCGCTCTAGGGTTGATCGACCCATCGGCAATGCCCTTGCTGTCTCTGAGCGCGGAGGATTTGAACCCGCTGGAAAGGCAACGCATACGAGAAGCCATTCGCCGATATGGCGGCGACATGTCGCTGCTGCCCCTCGCCGATGATGAACTGGACGGCGCACTGGGACTTATCACCACCGTTGAAGGGGTGCGACGGCCGACGGTTGCCGGCTTGCTGCTGATGGGGCATGAAGAGGTTATTCGGCAGCATGTTCCAGCCCACGAAGTGGCGTTTCAGGTTTTGGAAGGCACCGATGTCCGCGTCAACGAATTCCTGCGCAAACCGCTTCTGCAAACGTTCGAAGAAGTCGAGTTGCTCTTTAAAGCCAGGGTCGTTGAGCAGGAAATTCAGGTCGGCCTGTTTCGAGTGCCCATTCCCAATTTCGACCGCCGTGCCTTTCGGGAAGGCTTTATCAACGCCTTGGTCCATCGTGATTACGCCCGTTTGGGCGCCGTGCATGTGAAGCTGGACGACGATGGATTGACCATCAGTAGCCCGGGAGGTTTTGTCGAGGGCGTGACACTTCAAAACCTTCTGGTTGTCCCGCCCCGCTCCCGCAATCCGCTCCTAGCCGATGTCGTCAAGAGAATCGGCCTGGCGGAACGCACCGGCCGCGGCATTGACCGCATTTATGAGGGTATGCTCCGCTACGGTCGGCCGGCACCGGACTATTCCATGTCGGACGCTTCCTCTGTGGTGCTCCTGATGGCCCGCGCAGATGCTGACATAGCGTTTTTAGAGATGCTCCTTTCTTACGAAAAGCGAACGGGCGCCACCCTGCCCATCGACAGCCTGATCGTTCTTTCCCGACTTCGCCAGGAACGGCGTCTCACGACCGCTGATCTCGTCCAAAGCACCCAAAAATCCGAAACAGCCACACGCGCCACACTGGAAAAGTTGGTGGAGGCAGGGCTTGTGGAAGCACAAGGCACCGGACGCGGGCGAACCTACATGTTGAGTGCTAAAGTATATAAAAAATCGGGCCAGAAGGCCGCTTACATCCGTCAGGCCGGTTTTGATCCTATTCAACAGGAGCAGATGGTGCTGACCTATATTGAGAAACACGGCTCCATCAAACGGGCCGATGTGGTGGATTTATGCCATATCGGTCCCTTCCAAGCGACCAGACTGCTCAAGCGGCTATCAAGAGAGGGGAAAATTGAGCCCAGGGGGAAAGGGAAAGGCGCATTTTATGTGCGCCGCTCGTAAAATACATGCGCGCTCATATCATACGAGCGCTTATATGAGCTCGTTCGTAAAGGGATACGGAGTCGGCTGATGACCAAACAGAACGGACAGCATTTTCAACAAACTAGGTTCGAAACGGAAGGACCCGCGACCCGCGACTCGGGACCCGTGACCTGCTTAGGGCTTACGTTCCCGAACGACGAGGAGCGGCGGAAGCATTTTCTCGGCATCCTGCGCGAGAAGCTGAAGGACCCCGAGTTTCGCAAAATCGAGGGGTTCCCCATCGGCTCCGACGAAGAAATCCTGGCGCTCTCCGACCCGCCCTACTACACCGCCTGCCAGAATCCCTTCATTGCCGACTTTATCAAGCATTACGGCAAGCCCTACGATCCGAGCAAGCCATACAGCCGCGAGCCATTCGCCGCGGATGTGAGCGAAGGCAAGAACGACCCGATCTACAACGCCCACTCCTACCACACCAAGGTGCCGCACAAGGCCATCATGCGGTACATCCTCCATTACACCGAACCAGGAGATATCGTCTTCGATGGGTTCTGCGGTACTGGAATGACCGGTGTGGCAGCAGCTCTGTGCGGGGACCGGGCCGCGGTGGAGTCTCTGGGTCACCGGGTGGAAAAGGACGGCACGATCCTGCAGCCCGAAACTGATGAAAACGGTAAAGCCGTCTGGAAGTCTTTCTCAAAGCTGGGTGCCCGCCGGGCTATCCTGTCGGATCTGTCGCCAGTCGCCACCTTTATTGCAAGCAACTATTCCGACTTGTCTTCCCTCGTAACCTTCATAGATGAAGCCCTGAAAGTAGTTTCCAAGATTGAGAAGGAATTGGCTTGGCTTTATACGGGCATTTCCGGTGGCCAGGTCTTGAGCGCGGTATGGTCAGACGTGTTTCTTTGTCCAAATTGCAGCCATGAATTTGTTTTTTGGGAAGCAGCACTCAAGAACAAAAAGCTTCAAGAGTCATTTCCTTGTCCACAATGTGGGACAACGGTTGGCAAAGCTGCCTCCAAGACAACTGGTGCCATCAAACTTGACCGTCCTTTCGCTACAGGATTCGATCCAATTCTGAAGAAGGTGGTGCGGGTACCGAAGCTTGCTCTGGTAGAGGAAACGACAAAATCAGGATCGACGCGCAAGACAACAACCATCAAGGCAGAAGGACGGAAAAGCCTCTTGTCTCGGTTTGAGGGACGCTCCTGGCCATATATTCCCACAGAAGAGTTTTTCCCCGGACGACAAACCAACAAACTCATAAATGGTTCAGGCATCTCGCATATTTGCCACATGTACACGCAGAGGGCGCTATTCGCATACTGAACTGGTATAGTAATGGTGGACAGCGAGAAAAGCGTGATACCATGTTCAAGGTAGAGGCAGTAAAACGGATAACCGAACAAGGGTACAAAACGAGTGAAGCGGCTAGGAATTGGGGAATCCACCCCAGTGTAATGAACCGCTGGAAAAGCCGACTGGCCTCGGAAGGGAAAAAACGCCTTCCCCGGCAAGGGGCGTCTGACCCCCGAAAAAGAGGAACTACAAAAACTCCGGAAAGAAGTCCAACGGCTTAGGATGGAGCGGGACCTCTTAAAAAAAGCCGGTTTGTCCGTAAAGCCTTCCAAGAAATTTAAGAGAACGACGGATAGCCGTCATTCTCTTCCGGTGGCTCCCCATCTGTTGAACCAGCGGTTCCAGGTCGATGGCCCCAACCGCATCTGGTGCGGGGATATCACCTGTCTTTGGACCCTGGAAGGGTGGCTGTACTTGGCCGTCATTATTGACCTGTATTCCCGCAAAGTAGTCGGTTGGGCCATCGATGCCCAACTGAAGACGTCCTTGGTTTTGGAGGCCCTCCGTATGGCCTATTGGCGGCAAAAGCCGTCCCAGGGATTCAAAGGTGAAAGGTGAAAGGGGAAAGGGGAAAGGAGGAAGGAGGAAGGGGGAAGGGGAAATCCTTGACAATTCCGGTTTCCGGCCTACAATGACCTTCCGGTTTTCAATGGATGTAAAGGACTTTCATCCGCCCGGGATAAGAGGGGTCCCATGGAAAGACTGATCCGCAAAATGTCTCTCGAAGAATTGGTCGGCCAATTGTTTATGGTCGGTTTCGAGGGGACGCGCTACAACAGCGATCTGGAGTTTTTTCTGAAGAGGCTGCATATCGGCGGCTTGATTCTCTTCAGGCGAAACATCGAGGACCCCGGACAGGTGGCCGCCCTTTGCCGCAAGGTCCAGGAAACGGCTGTAGAAACGGTCTCGGTCCCATTGTTCATCTCCATCGATCAGGAGGGGGGGACGGTGGCCCGCCTCATTCCTCCCTTCAGCCAATTCCCTTCCGCCGCCTCCATGGCTTCTTCACCCGATCCGGAAGGGGCGATCAAGCGGTTCGCCGGCCGCCAGGCCTATGAACTGAAGCTGGTGGGGATCAACATGGATCTGGCGCCGGTATTGGATGTCAACTTGCGCGGACCGGAGGGGCTCATGGCCTCCCGATCCTACGGCAGCGACCCGAACGAGGTAGCCAGGTTGGGGGCGTTGTGCATCCGGGAGCTGCAACAGGCCGGCATAATCGCCTGCGCCAAGCATTTTCCCGGGATCGGGGATACCGAGTTGGACTCCCACCAAGACCTGCCGTTTTTGGATAAGACCCTAAGCGAACTGGAAAAGACGGAGCTGCCTCCGTTTCGGGAGGCGGTGAAGATCCCCGTCGGGGCGGTGATGACCGCCCATGTCCGTTATTCGGCCCTGGACCCCGCCTTTCCGGCGAGCCTTTCTTCGGCGGTGGTAAAAGGGCTTTTGCGCCGGGAATGGGGTTATAACGGTTTGGTCCTGACCGATGATCTGGAGATGGGGGCCATCGGTCACCATTTTGCGATCGAAGACGCTGTATCCCTGGCCGTCAAGGCCGGATCGGACGTTCTGCTCGTTTGTCACAGCCCGGAAAAGATCGAGAAGGGTTATCGGACGATCTTAAGGAGGATCAAAGACGGGGGACTTTCCGAGGAGGCCTTCAAGGAAACCTTATTGCGGATCTTCCATCTGAAATTACGCTATCTTACATCGTATGGGCCCGCCTCGGAGAAGGAAATCGCCGCCTATTTTTCATCCCCCGAGACGATTTGCTCATCGTCTCCGTATGGACCCTGAATACGACCCCTTTCAGATCCTCTGGCAAGGGAAGGGCGAAGGACATCTTTTGGCCGGTTTTGGGGTGGGGGAGGGAGAGCCTTGCGGCGTGAAGGAAAAACCTTCCTTCAGGAAGTCCGTAAAGCGGGGCCGGGGGCCCGCCGTAGCGTTCGTCGCCCACCAGGGGATGCCCCGCCCAAGCCAGGTGGACGCGGATCTGATGGGTCACTCCGGTGACGAGATCGATCTCGACCAAGGTGTGATCGGGGAAGACCTTTAACGGTCGGATACGGGTCAGGGCCGGATAGGGCCGGCCCCTTATCTTTCTGTCTTCGGGGGAGACCACCTTCATCTTGCCCTCGTCTTTCGGATCATGGGCCAAAGGGAGGTCAATGAACAGCGGGGTTTCCACTCTCCCCCTGACCAGGGCCTTATAAGTCTTTTCCCATTTTCGGGCCGCCAGATCTTTTTTGGCCTGATTCCAAGAAGTTTGGGTCAAGGTTACGGCCAAAAGCCCTGAGGTCCCCCGGTCCAGGCGGTGGACCAGACCGGGTTCGAGAAGGCGGTCACCCACCCCCTGTATCCGGGGGAAAACGGCCCTTAAGGCGTTGACCAGGGTCCCTTTTTCGAAAGGGTCTAAAGGATGGGTAGGGAGAAGGCCGGGTTTGGCGAGGATCAAGAGCTCCGGGTCTTCATAAACGATCGAAAGAGGAACTTCCGGGTCGGGAAGGGGGACTTCCGCTAAAGGGGCGGGCAGTTGGATTTCCAGGACCTGACCGGCAGCCGCTTGATATCCCTTGGATATCGGTCGTCCTTGAATGCGCACGGCCTTGAGGGCGAACCAATTTTCGATGGTCCGACGAGAGAGGAAAGGTAAGTGCTGTTTCACCAGTCGGTCCGCCCGAACGGTCGCCTGGGTTTCCGGGGGGACGGTTATCTGCAACCGTTCGGTGGATGGAACCGGGTCAATCCTCTTCAAAGGCGTGTGACTTGGGGGCAGGAGATTGAGGTTCAGCCGGGCGGTCAGGAAATCTTAAGCGGAAAATGGGTATAATTCATCCTTTACCCGGACAGGGCAGTTGCTTTGCCTCAAGCATCGTGGGGCCCTCATGACCGCTACCGGTTGTATTGGTTGGCCTTCCTCTTGCGGCGGGCGGCTTCCCGCTGTTTTCTCTTTCTTTTGACGCTGGGCTTTTCGTAATATTCCCGCTGCTTCAGTTCTTTTTTCAGGCCGTCCAACTGCATTTTTTTCCGCAACAGCTTGATGCCCGCCTCAATGTTGTTGTCTTTGACAATCACATTGATGGACATACCCTAATTAACACCCCTTTCTTCTGGGAACTTCAATACTCGAACCTTCGAAAGATATAAATTTATAATATTTTTTTAAAATTGTCAATAGGATTCCTCCGTTTTCGATGATTTTTATCCTCAAGGCCTAACAGGTAGGAGGGAGTAAGGAACTCCTTTCACCTTCCGGGTCTCGGTTCCTCGGGACATCCCTTTTTCCTCCCTTTATTTTCGGCGGGGAGACCTTTTTTACCCCAACCCTTTCCCCTTCAAGAAGGCCTTTTCGGTTGGATGGACCATCGGAGAAAAGGGACGAGGACGGTAAAATTTTAATGAAAAAATCACCAAAACCCATTGACTCTGTTTTTGTTTCATAATATAAGGAAGCGGTATTTTCCCGTCCGCTTCGGGAGCGGAGGGGTAAGCTTATCCCATGCCCAGTAAGGAGCGAAAGATGTCCAAAGTGACCCTGAACATCAACGGCCGTTCGGTGCAGACGGAAGCGAGCAACACCATTTTACAGGCGGCGGGTGAGGCCGGGATTTTCATCCCCACCCTCTGTCACCATCCGCTCCTGAAACCGGAAGAGGCCTGTCGTATCTGCGTAGTGGAGGTGGAAGGGGAGGAAAAACTGGTGGCCTCCTGTGCGGCCCCGGTCAAAGAAGGCATGGTCGTTCAGACCGATACCCCGCGAGTCCATGAGGCCCGTCGGGGGATTCTCGAGTTGATGTTGGAAAACCACTACGGGGATTGTTTGGCCCCCTGTCACTTGGCCTGTCCGGCCGGGATCGATATCCAGGGTTATGTAGCCCATATCAGCCGAGGGGAATTTACCGAGGCCCTCAAGCTGATCAAGGAAAAAAACCCCCTGCCCTTGTGCATCGGTCGGGTTTGTCCCCATTTTTGCGAGGACGCCTGCCGTCGTAACCGTGTGGATCAGCCCATCGCCATCAACCCCCTAAAACGGTTCGTGGCCGACTATGATGTGCTTCAGGGAATCCACTACCGACCGCCCATTCCGGCCGACAGCGGCTTTAAGGTGGCCGTTATCGGGGGCGGTCCGGGAGGGCTTTCCGCCGCTTATTACCTCCGTCAAAAGGGACACCAGGTGACCATCTTCGACGCCAAGCCCCAACTGGGCGGCATGCTCCGCTACGCCATCCCCGAATACCGATTGCCCAAGAAGATCCTAGACCAGGAGATCCAGGGCATTCTCGAATTGGGGGTGGAATTCAAACCGAATACGGTCTTCGGCAATGACATCACCCTGGCCAAGCTCCGTGAGGAAGGGTACAAGGCCGTTTTCCTTTGTGTGGGGACCTGGAAATCCTCCCGCCTCGGCTTGGAAGGGGAAGACCTCCCGGGGGTCACCCATGCCCTGGACCTCCTCATCCGCACCTCCATGGGGGAAAAGATTGATGTGGGCAAAAAGGTCATCATCATCGGCGACGGGAACACGGGCATGGATGCGGCCCGGACCTGCCTCCGCCTCGGGGCCGAAGAGGTGACCATGCTCTACCGCCGCTCCCGGAAGGAGATGACCGCCCATCCGGAAGAGGTGGCGGCCACCGAAGAGGAAGGGGTCAAGATCGAACTGCTCATGTCCCCTACGAGGATCATCAGTGAAAACGGCCGGTTCAAGGCCATGGAATTCATTCGCAACGAACTCAAGGAGCCGGATTCGGGCGGAAGGGCCAGGCCGGTGCCGATCCCGGGGACGGAAAAGATTTACGAGGCCGATCTGGCGGTTATCTCCATCGGTCAATATTCGGATTTGACCTTTCTCCAGGAAGACCCGGACCTGAAAGAATTGGTCCTGTCCAAATGGGGGACCCCTGACGCCGACCCGGAAACGCTGCAAACCTCCATCCCCGACCTGTTCGTAGGCGGTGACCTTTATCGTGGGCCCCAGACGGTCATCCAGGCCATTGCCGACGGGAGAAAGGCGGCCGAGTCCATTCACCAGTTTTTGACCAAAGGCGAGGTAAAGGCGGCCAAAAAACCCTTCAATATCAGCAAGGGGAAGAAACTGGCCGATGTGGATCCGGCCAATTTTGAAGGGATCCCCCAAAAACCGCGGGTCAAACAACCCCACATCCCCCTCAAAGAACGGGAGCATAATTTCAAGGAGGTGGAAGGGACCATCTCCATGGCCGAGGCGATGGAGGAGGCCAAACGTTGCCTTTCCTGCGGCTGTCTGGATATTTGGGATTGTCGGCTCCGCTCCTACGCCGACTTCTACCAGGTGGATATTGACAAGCTTCCGGTTTGGAACCGGCGCCGCTATCCGATCCAAAGCGACCTGCCTTTCATCACCGTGGACCCCAACAAATGTATCACCTGTCGCCGTTGCTTCCATGGGTGCGCCGAATATCAGATCCAAAAGGCCTTTGAACTCCGTCCGGTGGAAAGGGAAGGAAAGGAAGGTCCTCCGGCCTTTATCCCCTTCATCAACGAACGCTGCGTTTCCTGTGGTTTCTGTGTAGGCAATTGTCCGACCGGGGCCCTGACGGAAAAGACGGAAGGCCTCCCCGGACCCTGGAAGCTTAATCGGGTCAAGACCACCTGCACCTACTGCGGTGTGGGCTGTCAATTGTACCTGGAAAAGGCCGGCGATCGGATCGTTCGGGTTAACGGAGTGGATAATGTCCCCCCCAATTGGGGTCACTTGTGCGTCAAGGGCCGTTTCGGCTTCAATTTCATTAACCATCCCGATCGCCTGACCCATCCTTTGATCCGGGAAGGGGATGGTTTTAGAGAGGCCGCTTGGGATGAGGCCCTTGATCTGGTGGCCAAACGTTTCAGCGAGATTCGGGATCAATACGGCCCGGATGCCCTGGCCGGCCTGACTTCGGCCCGGGCGACCAACGAGGAAAATTACCTGATGCAGAAGTTGGTCAGGGCGGCCTTTAAGACCAACAACATAGACCATTGTGCCCGGCTTTGACACGCCTCCACCGTGGCCGGTCTGGCCGCGGCCTTTGGAAGCGGTGCGATGACCAATTCCATCGACGAGATCGAGAAGAACAAGGTCCTGTTGATCACCGGGTCCAATACCACCGAGAACCATCCGGTCATCGGGGCGGCGGTGAAACGGGCCGTTTTGGAAAACGGCGCCAAGCTGATCCTGGTCGACCCCAGAAAGATCGAGCTGGCCGAAATCGCCACCTTATGGCTGAGGCCCAAACCCGGGACCGACCTGGCCTGGATCAACGGTATGATCCATGTCATCCTCAAGGAAAACCTGGCCGATACCGAGTTCATCGAAAATCGGACCGAGGGATTTGAAGAAATGAAGGCCGCCGTGGCCGAGTTCACCCCGGAAAAGGTCGAGGAAATTACGGGCATTCCGGCCGAAGACCTGATCCGGGCCGCCCGGATCTACGCCGGTGAACGGGCGGCCGTTTACTATACCATGGGCATCACCCAGCACACCCACGGCACGGAGAATGTCATGGCCCTGGCCAACCTGGCCATGGTCTGCGGCCATGTGGGCAAACCGGGCGGGGGCCTAAATCCATTGAGGGGACAGAACAACGTCCAGGGGGCCTGCGACATGGGCGGGTTGCCCAATGTCTTTTCCGGTTATCAAAGCGTGGCCGACCCGGCCATCGTGGCCAAAATGGAAGAGGCCTGGGGGGTCAAGGGGCTTTCCGACAAACCGGGATTGACCCTCATGGAGATCACCTCGGCGGCCAAGGAAAAGAAGATCAAGGGCCTGTTTATTTTAGGGGAAAATCCGGTCGTGTCCGACCCGGATACGCACCACCTCATCCAGGCCTTGCAATCCTTGGACTTCCTGGTGGTCCAGGACCTCTTCTTGACCGAGACGGCCAAACTGGCCCATGTGGTCCTGCCGGGCGCCTCCTTCGCCGAAAAAGAAGGCACCTTCACCAACACGGAACGGCGGGTACAGCGGGTCCGCCAGGCCGTTTCGCCGATCCCCGGGGCCAAAGCGGATTGGGAGATTCTGGTCGAACTGCTCAAACGCATGGGAGTGCCTGCCGAGTATGATTCGCCAAAGGCCATTTTTGAAGAGATCCGCTCGGTGACCCCGTCTTATGCAGGCATAACCTATGAACGGATCAATCGGGTCGGGATCCAGTGGCCCTGTCCGACCACGGATCACCCCGGTACCCCGGTCCTGCACCTGGACGGCTTTACCCGGGGTCGGGGCAAGTTCCACCCCTTGACATATAAAGGGCCGTCGGAGACTCCGGATCAGGATTATCCCTTGTTGTTGACCACGGGTCGTATCCTTTACCATTATCACACAGGGACCATGACCCGTCGGACCAAGGGATTGGAAACCATCGCCCCTGAATGCCTGGTGGAGATCTCTCCGGACGACGCCATGACCTTGAAGATCGAGGACGGCGATTGGGTTCGGGTTATTTCCAGGAGGGGATCGGTGAAGGCCAGGGCCAAGGTAACGGAGCGGTCGCCGAAAGGGACGGTCTTTATTCCCTTCCATTATGCGGAAGCGGCGGCCAACCTGCTTACCCAAACCGCCATGGACCCCATCGCCAAGATCCCGGAACTGAAAGTGGGGGCTGTAAGGGTGGAAAAGGCGGCGGACTTAGGGAAATAGGGCTAGCCTTCCCCGCCTTCATCCGACTCTTGAAAGGGCTAAGGCCCATAGGATAAAATCCTATGGGCCTTTTTTCTTGACCCGTTCCTCGTCCGTGGTGTTTTATATTTGTGATTTTGAGGGGTTTCTGCAAGGAAGAGGGGGGAGCTAGTATTCCCCTCGGATAGGCGGGGCCCGATTCCACGGGACGACCCATTAGACCGGGAAAAAAGGGCAAAAAATATCCGATCCACCTTGTACCAGGGAAAATGGAATAGATTATTTTTTTAATATGCCTGTGAAAGACGAATCCTCATACGATATCATCGTCGTCGGCGCCGGCCACGCCGGTTGCGAGGCCGCCTTGGCCGCGGCCCGCATGGGCTGCCGTACATTGCTATTGACCATCAATATCGATCACTTGGGGGCCATGTCCTGCAACCCGGCCGTGGGGGGCGTGGCCAAAGGCCACCTGGTCAAGGAGATCGACGCCCTGGGCGGTGAGATGGCCAAAAATATAGACGAAACCGGGATCCAATTCCGGCGCTTGAACACCCAAAAAGGACCGGCTGTTTGGTCCTCCCGGGCCCAGGCGGACATGGATGACTATAAACAACGGCTCCGTTGGGTGGTGGAAAATCAGGACGGACTGGACCTGAAACAAGGCATGGTCGAAGACCTCTGGGTGGAAGGTGGCCGGGTCCGGGGGGTGAAGACCCAGTGGGGGCAGGTCTTTCAAGCGCCGGCCGTTATCCTGACCACAGGGACTTTTCTCCAGGGCCTGATTCATATCGGGTTTCAACAGGTACCTGCAGGGCGCCTGGGGGATCCCGCCTCGATCCATTTGTCCCAATCCTTGCGATCCCTGGGGTTGAAGCTGGGGCGCCTCAAGACCGGTACCACCCCGAGGTTGCAGGGGCGGAGTATTGATTTTTCATCCCTCACCCCTCAATGGGGGGATGACCCGCCTCGGCCTTTTTCCTTTTTTTCTGGACCTATTCACCGCCCGCAGATTTGCTGTTACCTGACCTATACCCGGCCGGAAACCCATGACATCATTCGGGCCAATCTGGACCGCTCCCCGTTGTTCAGCGGCCGGATCAAAGGCACCGGGGTCCGTTACTGTCCTTCCATAGAAGACAAGGTGGTCCGTTTCCCGGACAAGGTCCGGCACCAGATCTTTTTGGAACCGGAAGGGAAGAAGACCACCGAATATTATCCCAACGGCATTTCCACCAGCCTGCCTTTGGATGTGCAAATGGCCGTCGTCCGGTCCATTCCCGGCCTGGAACGGGCGGAGATGGTCCGCCCCGGCTATGCCATCGAATACGATTTTGTGGATCCCCAGCAATTGGAACCGACTTTGGAAGTCAAAGGAATCAATGGGTTATACTTGGCCGGCCAGATCAACGGCACCTCCGGTTATGAGGAGGCGGCGGCCCAAGGGATCATGGCCGGGATCAACGCCGTCTTGAAGCTCCGGGGGGAAGAGCCTTTGGTCCTTTCCCGGTCCCAGGCCTACATTGGTGTATTGATAGACGACTTGGTGACCAAAGGGACCCAGGAACCTTACCGGATGTTCACCTCCCGGGCCGAATTTCGCCTCTTGTTGCGGGAGGACAACGCCGATATGCGCCTGACCGAGTTGGGGAGAAAGGTGGGATTGGTCCGGGATGGGGATTACCGCATTTTCATCAAGAAAAAACAGGAGCTGGAGAAAGGCAGGGCCCTTTTGGAAAGGGTCCGTTTTTCCCCGACCCCGGAAATCAACCGCCTTTTGGAAGAGAGGGGGAAGCCACCCTTGCGGAAGGCGGTGACCCTAAAGGAACTCCTGCGCCGTCCGGAAATAGGTTGGGAGGATGCCTCGGCCTTTCTGCCGGATCTGAAAGGGTTTTCCCAAGAGGTGGCCGAAGAACTGGAGATTCAGGTCAAGTACGAAGGGTATTTGAAGATCCAAGAAGAACAGGTCCGAAGTCTCCAAGGCTGGGACGAGGTGCTGATCCCTGAGGATCTGGATTATCGGGGCCTGTCCGGCCTGTCCAATGAGATCAAGGAAAAACTGGAAAAGGTCCGTCCCCGCACCCTGGGTCAGGCCTACCGAATTTCCGGGGTTACGCCGGCCGCGGTGGCCATCTTGCAGATTTATATAAAAAAAACGCACAAAAAGACTTGACAACCCCTGATCCATCATGCATATTAGGTTCGTTTTAATTTCCGTTTTAAATTAGATGGGTTATGGGTAAAAAGGGTCCGTTGGGAAGATTGGGAAAGAAGATTTTTCGTCCTGATTGTCCGGTTTGAGGAAAGGAGAAAGGTAATGGCCCTGACCAAGGAAAAGATCATAACCAATATCTATGAAAAGATCGGTTTCAGCAAGAGTCAGTCCAGGGAAGTGGTCGAGCAACTCCTGGAAATCATGAAACGATCCCTGGCCAGCGAAGAGAACATCTTGATCAGCGGCTTCGGTAAATTCGTGGTCAAGCGGAAAAGGGCCCGCCGAGGAAGAAATCCTCAAACCAATAAAGACCTCCAACTCAAGGCCAGAAAAGTCGTAGTCTTCAAGACCTCCGGGGTATTGCGGAAGAGGGTCAACGCCGGGGGGAAGTGACCCTTAGGGTAGGAGGTTGATTTTATTAAAGAAAACTAAAAAGCCTCATTCGGCCAAAACCATGGCCTGGGTGTAGCCGTTTCCTTCCAGCCTTTTCTGGGTCCGGAGGGCCTCTTCCAAACCGGCGAATTCGGTCAATCGGACCCGATACCAGAGTTCTCCGTTTTTCTGGACTTCCGAAATTTCCACCTTCCCGTACTCCCTTTCCAATTTTTCCTTCAAAACCAGGGCGTTCTGCTTATCTTTAAAGGCCCCCACCTGGATGAAGAAGCGCCCCTGGTCCAACTGGATTTCCTGGACCAATCGGGTGACGCGTTGGCCGTTTTCCTCCACTTCTTCCAAGATCCCCAAGGCCTCCAGTTCCACCACGGCCGTGCCCGGCCCGATGATCCCCAAGGCCTTGGCCCCGGCATAAGAGAGGTCAAGGATGCGGTCCTTCAGGAAAGGACCCCTGTCGTTGATCCTGACGACGATCTCCTTTTGATTGGCCGGATTGAACACCCGGACCTGGGTATTGTAGGGGAGGGTACGATGGGCCGCGGTCAATTCGTTCATGTCGTAAATCTCGCCGGAAGAGGTGACCATGCCGTGAAAATCCGGACCGTACCAGGAACAGACCCCCTTTTCCCGGTAAGCGGCCACGGAGGTCACCGGAAAATACCAGGTGCCGTTGACCGCATAAGGTCGTTCCTTTCTTGCGGATTTTTTGGCCGTGACCTTGGGCTTGGGGCCTGCCTCCACGGGCCTTCCGGGAGTGGACGTCGTCGGAGGGAGGGTAGGACGGACCACGGGCGTGGATTGGATTACGGCCTTGCCGCAGCCCCAGACCCCGAAAAGGAGGAGGACCAAAGGGCCCAAGGAAAGAAACCTCACCGGGTGGATCCGCTTTTGCCGCCGATGGACCTTGACCATAATGGTCCTGGATACCATAAACGATCCCCGAAAATCAACCCCTTCCCTTTACCGCCTTTTCCTCTTGACAACCCGGATCGCTATTATATAATCATAATGTAGTCGTAAAATAGTTGAAATGTATCTAATTGAGGGCGGACGTCCGGAGAAGCGGTTCTTCTCCAAAAACGGACGAGACCCCCGTTAAGGCCTCAACCCCAGGCGAAGGAGAGCGACCATGGCAAACCCACCCAAAAGCATCAAGACTTGGCAAATGGTCCAACCGTATTCCAAAAATAAAGAAACCGGGGAGGTCATTCCCGGGCGGCTCGAGGCGGTGGAGATCCCGGTACCCCCATTGAAGGAGGACGAGGTCCTGGTGGAGGTGGCCGGATGCGGGGTCTGTCATACAGACCTGGGCTATTATTTCGACGGCGTCCCCACAGTGGTGAAACCCCCCCTGACCCTGGGCCATGAGATCTCCGGGACCGTGGTCGCCGGAGAACCTTCTTGGATCGGCAAGGAGGTCCTTATCCCGGCGGTCATGCCCTGTCGAAAATGTTATCTGTGCAAGACCGGAAGGGGCAACCGGTGCCTTAACCAAAAGATGCCCGGAAACAGCATGGGCATCTACGGGGGATTTTCCAGTCACATCCCCGTCCCGGCCATAGATCTCTGTCCCATTCCTGAGCGGGGCGACATCCCTTTGTCCCACCTGGCGGTGGTGGCCGACGCCGGGACCACCCCATATCAGGCGGCCCGCCGGGCGAACCTGATGCCCGGCGATCATGTGGTGGTCATCGGCATCGCCGGGGGGGTCGGCCAATTCATGGGCCAAATCGCCAAGGTCCTTGGAGCGGCCACGGTGGTCGGGGTGGACTTGGACGAGGAAAAGCTGGCGAGGGCCTTAAAATACGGGGCCGATCATGTGATCAACGCCTCGGGCAAGGACCCTTCCACCGTCGTCCGGGAATTCCGGGATTACTGCAAAGGCCGGTCCCTGCCCAATTACGGTTGGAAGATCTTTGAGGTCACCGGATCCAGGGGCGGCCAGGAGACCGCCTTGGGTATGCTCGGATTTACGGGGAAATTGATCGTCATCGGCTTCGGCACGGCCACGGTGGACTTCAACATCAGCCGCCTCATGGCCTTCGACGCCGAAGTGATCGGCACCTGGGCCTGCCTGCCGGAGTATTATCCGGCCGTGCTGGACATGGTCTTGAAGAAAAAGATCGTGATCGAACCTTTTTTGGAAACACGGCCCATGAGCACCATCCGGGAGACCTTTGAGGAGATTCATCAGAAAGGGTCGCCGGCCCGGCGCGTGGTCCTTACCCCGGATTTTTAACCGTTTCAGTCCTTAGAAGGGATCCTCGATTCCGAATTGTTTGATGCGGCGGGGATCCCTGGTCCAATTTTTTTCCACCCGCACCCACAACTCGAGATAGACTTGGGCGCCCAATAGGACCTCGAGGTCCTTCCTCGCCTGCGTGCCGATTTCCTTTAATTTTTTGCCTTCCTTGCCGATGAGGATGGCCTTCTGCGATTCCTTTTCCGTATGGATTACGGCCCGGATCTCGATCAGGGGTTTATCCGTCCTTTCCTTGAAGGTTTCGACGGTCACGGCCACGCCGTAAGGGACTTCCTGACCGGTCAAGTGAAAGACCTTTTCCCGGATCAGTTCCGCGGCCAGAAAGCGCTCCGAAAGATCGGTGATCATGTCTTCCGGGAAGTAGGGCGGACCTTCCGGGAGATAACGAATCAGGGTTTCGTTCAGTTCTTCCACCCCTTCTCCGGTCAAAGCCGAAAGGGGGATGATTTCCTGGAAGGGAAAAAGGGCGGCCCATTTTTCCATGAGGGGAAGGAGGTTTTTCTTCTCGATCAGATCGATCTTGTTGATGATCAAAAAAACGGGGACCCGGCTTTTTTCCAGCCGTTTCTTCAGTTCCGGGTCCAACGAAGGTTCGCCCGGGAACGGTTCCACCAGGAGCAAGATGATGGTGACATCGCTCAGGGTCTTCCAGGCGTTTTTCAAAAGGGCCTGATGGAGGACCCCTTTAGGTTGCAAGATCCCCGGCGTGTCCAGAAAGACCATCTGACCGCCCGAAAAATGCTTCACCCCCAGGATCCGATTGCGGGTGGTCTGGGGACGGAGAGAGACGATGGAGAGCTTCCTCCCCAAAAGGGTATTGAGGAGCGTGGATTTCCCTACATTAGGGGGACCGATGAGGGCGACGAAACCCGAGCGGTATGCCATGACGCAAAGGCCCTTTTTGCTTCCATTATGGGTGGAGCGCCAAAGGGTCTTCTCCGCGAAAGACGAAGGGCTTCAAGCCCATAAGGTGAAGGCGGCGCCCGGCGGAGAATCCCTTTCGACTAAAAGGCATGGTAAAAATTCCCCGTCTCCTTGTCAAATAGAATATGACGTGGGCAAAGGGGATAGGAAAAAAAGGGGGCTTTCCCCGGTGAGGGGCCCGTTCCTTACAGGGTTTTGAATGCTCCATCCCGTCAGGCCTGGGCCGGGAAACATTCGACGGCCACACCGTCTTTGTTGTCGGCCAGGGCCTCCATTTGAAAGAGGAGGCGCCCTAAGTTTCTTAAGGCCAAGGGGTGATTGGGTTCGAGGGCCAAAAGGGCCTCATAGGTCTCCCTGGCCTCGTCGAACATGTCATACCGCTGGTATAGTTGGGCCAGACCGAACCGGGGAACCAAGGACCGGGGGTTGATCTCAATGGCCTTTTGATAGGTCTCCACAGCCCGGTAATAGTCCCCCTCCTTTTCCAGAATGCGGGCGATGCGGACCAAAATCTCGATGTTGTCCGGATGGATCTCCAAGGCCAGGCGATAGATCTGTTTGGCGCTGCCGTAGCGGCCCATGCGTTCATAGACCTCCCCCAAGGCCAGGTAGGTTTCTTCCTTGTCCGGGCTCATCTTGGAGGCGTCTTCAAAACATCGAAGGGCCTCGGTAAAATTTCCTTCCTTCAGGAATAGCCTTCCCGCATTGAAAACCGTCCGATAATCCATGCAATCTTTACCGCTGCTTCATCGTCGAGAGGACCTTTCCCCTCCGCCGTCCCTTTCCCTTCAGGCGGCCATTCGGGCGGCGTCCGCCTCCAGGCGCTTGATGATCTGGGCCCTCAATTGGCTCCAAATATTGACCGGGTCGGAAAGGGGGATGGAGGTCATCTCCACGAATTTCTTGATGGCTTGAACCGCCGCCTGCCCGGCCATTTTCAGACGCTCTTCCTCGGAGGAGGCCAAGGCCTTCTGGAGAAAATGGGGTGGAAGATGGACGCGGACCTTGTATTTTTCTATCTGGAACTCCTCATAGATCCCTTCCACCACGGGACCGGCCCCGGCCGTTTCTGTCGGGGAAGAGAAGGGAGGAATCCTTTCCTCGGATATCTCCGGCGGGTTCTCCGCCAAAAAACCAGGGGAAGGCTCCCCTTCGCCTTTAATCTCCTCCTGCCCTTCCACAGACGGAGGCGTGGAGGTATGGCCTGAGGCCTCGGTGAAGGGCGCTGTTTGCTCCAGGGAGGGGGGTGCCTCTTCCTTTGGGGCTTCTTCCCATGGGGCCGGTTCAGGGGGAGAAAAACTTTCCGGGGCAGGGGTCGTAAAGACCTCCTCCTCCGGCGGCTTTGGAAACTCGGCGGCCGGGATTCCCTCGGACAACTCCTCTTTCGAAGATAATTCCTGGGTCAAAACGGGCGGCGTCTCCTCCTGAAGGGAAGGGACATCTTCTTTTTTCTTTTTCCCTTTGCCTCGGGCGGGCAAGGCGGTCTTTTCGAATTGTTTGCCCACTTGGGCGACGATGCGGCCGTCTATGCGACGAAGGCCGTAGGTCTCTCCGGCCTTGAGACTCAGTTTGGCGATCTTGTTGATCAAACGGGGCACCCCTTCCTCGGAAAATTTCCAGAAGAGGGGATAGGTGTCCTCGGTGAAGATGGGCTCTACGGCCCCGGCCAGGCGAAGACGGGTCTCCACATAGGTCCGCAAGGCCTCCAGGGAAGGGATCTTTTCTATCCAGCTGTAAGTGCCGATGCGCTGGAAGAGGTTGGCCCGTTTGGGGTCCTCCAGTCTTCGGGCCAGTTCAATCTGGCCGGCCAGGACGATGGTGAAGAGATTCTTGCGGTCGTCCTGCATGTTGGTCAAAAGCCGTAAGTTCTCCAGGTTGGTGGGGGTAAGGACATTCGCCTCGTCAATGAGGAGGACGATCTTTTTCCCTTCCTCGGCGGTCCGGAAGATCAATTGGTTGAAGGCCTCCAGGAGATTGACCTTTTTCTTTTCGTTCCACTGCTTGCCCGTCAGTTGGCCGAGGATCTCGTTCATCAGCTGGACGAAAGACAAGCTGGGGTTGGTGACCAGGGCGATGAGGTAGCGCTCCGGATCCAGGCTGTCGATGATGATCCTTAACGACAAGGTCTTGCCCAAACCCACATCGCCGATGATCACCGCCAGGCATTCGTTGCCCTCTTCGATGGCGAAGAGGGTCTCGGCGATGGCGTTTTCCATGGAGACATGACAATCGGCATACATGCTCGGGTCCGGGACGTTGTCGAAAGGCGGTTTGTGCAGGTTCCAATATTGGTAATACATGGGATTACCCCCTTGACCATGATATCGTTCAGCCGAACACTTTTCCCGTTCAGCAGACCTCGATGTTGATGTCCAAGGTGTTTTCCGTCTGCTGCTGTTTCAGGTTTTCCAGGATATCGTTCAAAAAAAAGCGGCGCAAACGGCCGATCTTGTAACTTTTGATCTTTTTTTCCAAAATCATCCGGTTCAACAGGCTGCGGCTGATCTGCATCATCCGGCAGACCTGGACGGGATTGAGCATCATGTGATTTTGCAGATGAAAATGAAAGACGACCGAACCGTTTTCCCCCCGTTCCACATCCACTTGGAAGGATTTGGGCGTTTCCCCCTCCAATACGGAAAGAATCCCCCCCTCCCGAACGGCCCGGCTTTGGGCCGCCGTCAAGGGAATGGCCAAAACCCCTTCCTCTCCGTTTACAGAAGCCTGGGTTGGGGGAGACGGCGCCGGAAGGGGGTCGGGTTCATCCATGGGAAAAGACAAAAAAGAGGGATAGGGATGGTCCAATCCTTGTTTTCTCCGTTTGACGATGCAAAATTTTTCCAGGTTCATTCCCCGTAAACCTCCGCTGCCCTTAGATCACGATCACAAGGCGCTTAAAAGCAAAAGAAACCTTTCCGCTCCCGCCCCAGGGATCGGGATGCAATAAGTCACTTTTTGTAATTAGCAAGAAAAATACCAAAGGCGAGGAGAAATCGAAAAAATAAAATTACGTGATATTAAATGGTTATGTAGAGGAAAAGGAGAAGGGGCTCAAGTTTTTTGGACAAGACAACCATTTTTTTAAGAAAAGGAAAAAAAATGTCTTTGGTAAGAAAGCCGCGAAGACAACCGAAACGGGTATACAGGTCAGGGACTTCTTCGGAAAAGGGGTTCGCTTAGGAGATCCTCTAGGAAAAACAACGCCCCGGGAGGGAGAGATGGTGGGCCGTGCAGGGATCGAACCTGCGACCTACTGATTAAGAGTCAGTTGCTCTACCAGTTGAGCTAACGGCCCGAAAGAAACTGTTTCTTTATCATAAACTCTTCCCCTTGACAAGAGGAAAAATCCATCCCTCGAAGACCGTTCAACTCCCTTTTTCCGAAGTTTTTTCCGATCGGAGGGGATCGAGGTTTTCCAAGATCCTTTCCAAGCGGGTCTTGGGCGGGCTCCCCAACAGGGATTTGAGGGCTTCGTCGCTGAAGTGCTCTTTGAGGAAGGCCGATACAGGGATCCGTTCCTCCCAACATCCGATGAGATTCCGGCAAGGCAGGGACCCCTGGGAGCGGCGGCAATAGGCGAAAGTCAACAGCATGCCCAGGTGGGGACAATAGGCTTCCAAACGATCATAACGGTCCACGGGGTCCATGGTTTCGGGTCTTTCAGGCGTCCGGCCCGGGAAAAGGGTTCGAAGGATCGTTGATCCCCGACCCCTTTCCCCGAACCGAAGGCCTCATAGCTTGGGTTTGGGGAATTTCTCCAGGGCCCTTAGGGCCTTCTGGATTTCTTCATCGGGCAGATCGTAATCGGAGAGTTTTCCCTCAAAATAAGCGTTATAGGCCATCATGTCCACCAGGCCGTGGCCGCTCCAGTTGACCAAGATGGTCTTGGCTTTGCCCTCTTCCTTGCATTTTTTGGCCTCTTCGATGACCACGGCCAGGGCGTGGTTGGTCTCCGGGGCCGGGATAAACCCTTCGGTCCTGGCCCAGGTCACCCCGGCGGCGAAGGTCTCCAATTGCTTGACCGCCCGGGCCTCGATCAGCTTGTCCAGAAGCAGTTGGGAAACGATAGGGGCCATGCCGTGGTAACGCAACCCCCCGGCGTGAATCGGCGCCGGGACGAAATCGTGTCCCAAGCTGTGCATGGGCAGAAGCGGGGTCATCTGGACCGTGTCGCCGAAGTCGTAAACAAAAGGCCCTTTGGTCATGGTCGGACAAGAGGACGGCTCCACGGCGATGATGTCAATTTTTTTCCCGCCCATCTTATCCCGGACGAAGGGTAGGGCCAAGCCGGCGAAATTGCTCCCGCCGCCGGCGCAGCCGATAATGATGTCCGGATATTCCCCTATCTTTTGGAGTTGCTTTTGGGCCTCCTGGCCGATGATGGTCTGGTGCAGCAGGACATGGTTCAAGACGCTGCCCAGGGAATATTTACTTCCGGGATTGGTTACCGCATCCTCTATGGCCTCACTGATGGCGATGCCCAAGCTTCCGGGTGAATCGGGATCCTGCTCCAGGATGGTCCGGCCGGCCTTGGTGTCCGGACTGGGGCTGGGGACGCAATTGGCCCCCCAGGCGTTCATCATCAGGCGGCGGTAAGGTTTTTGATCGTAGCTGATCCGGACCATATAGACCTTGATTTCCAAACCGAAAAGGGCCCCGGCGAAGCTCAGGGCGCTTCCCCATTGACCGGCGCCGGTTTCGGTGGAGATCCGTTTGGTTCCGGAGATTTTGTTGTAGTAGGCCTGGGCCACGGCCGTATTGGGTTTATGGGACCCCGCCGGACTGACCCCTTCATGTTTGTAATAAATCTTGGCCGGGGTTTGGAGAAAGGCCTCCAAGGCGCGGGCCCGGATCAGCGGGGTCGGGCGCCAAAGGAGATATTTCTCCAAAACGGGTTCGGGTATATCAATATAGCGCTCGGTACTGACTTCCTGTTCGATGAGGGGCATCGGAAAGATCGGGGCCAAATCGTCGGGACCCACGGGTTTGCCGGTGGCCGGGTGCAAGGGGGGTTGCAGACCGTGAGGCAGATCGGGCAGGATGTTGTACCATTGGCGGGGCATCTCGTCTTCGCTGAGCAAGATCTTTCGGGTACTCATGATTCCTCCTTCTTTTTTATGGGCCGTAGAAATTTAGATTGCATTACAGCCGAATAGTAAGTAAAAATGCCGCATATTCGGTTAAGAAAAAAAACCGCCCCTCACTATATAGGAGGATCCCCACTACTGTCAATGGGGTTTTCCGCCATGAAAGATGCCGGCCATCCCCTGAAAAACATCCTTACCGAACTTTCGTCCGGGACCGATCCCTTGATCGACCCCACCGTTTTAGCGGTGATCGAAGCCTGGCGCAAAGTGGTCCCTCCATCCTTAAGGCCGGCCCTTTGCCTGGAAGGGCTTCGGGAAGGAGTCCTGCATCTTTTGGTTTCCCACCCGGCGGCCGCTCAGCAATTACAGTTCCAGAAAGAAGTCCTGGTGGAGAAGATGAACCGCCTCTTGAACAAACCTCTGGTCCGGGGGATTCGGGTCAAGGTCGGTTCCTTTCCCCCTCACCCTTGAGCCAATCCAGAAAGGCGGGATGGTAATGCTCCCCGTCCGGATAAAGCACGAAAGGCGGGAGGCAATGGAGTTCCTCTTTTCCCTCGTAAACGGCTTCCAACAAGACCCATTCCGCTTCTTTTTCCGGAAAGGAATGGACCGGCTGCAACCTTTTCGGTTCCAGCCGGTATTGTCGGCAAAGGGTTAAAAGAGAGACCTGACGCCAGGCCGGATAGATGACGAACCACCGACCCCGGACCTTCAGGGCGTGGGCCGCGGCCTTAAGGAGGTCGGTCAGGGTCAGACCGATTTCATGACGGGCCATGGCCTTCTGAGGATCGGGGTTGATCCGTCCCGTGGATAAGGGACGATAGGGTGGGTTGGCGATAACGGCGTCGAAGGTTCCTGGTCGTAGAAAATGAGACAGACGGCGGATATCGCCTCGGAGGAGAAAAATGCGGTCGGCGGCGTTGTTGATCAAGATGTTTCTTCGGGCCAGGTCGGTCAGTTCCGGCGAGATTTCTATGGCGCAGAAGCAGGAGAGGGGAAAGCGGCGGGCCAAGAGGAGGGGGAGGACGCCGCATCCGGTCCCCAGATCCAAAATACGGGAGGGATCGCGAAGGGAAATGAATCGAGCCAAGAGGGGGGCGTCAACGGAAAAGCGGTAGCCCCTTTTTTTCTGGATGATCCGGATCGTGCCGCCGGCGAAATCATCCAGGGTCTCGTCCGCGCCGATAGGGGGAGGAGGCTCAAGCGGAGAAGGTTTCATGGACATCCAGGGAATGCATGACCAACCCGGTCAAGGTCTTGGGATAAAAATAGGTGGACTTGCGGGGCATGACCAGGGAGGCCTCGGCGATTTTCCGCACCTGGTCCACCGGTGTCGGGTTGAGCAGAAAGGCCATTCGATCCGGACCTTCTTCCACCCAGGCGATGCTTTGACGGGCGTCCTGACAATAGGTGACGGTTTGGGGTCGGTCCAATTCCTCGGCCGGTATGGCCAGGACCCTTTGAAAGACCAGTTGACTCAAAACGGTTACATCCAATTCCCGGTGCAAGGGGTGCAGTCCTTGGGCCCAATCGCCGTTTTCGGCGTTTTTTTTCAAAGTCAGCAGGGAAAAATGGGAGGCCCGGGAAAGATAGAGGCCGAAAACCGCGGCCCCATGACCTTTTTCCGCGAGTCGCGCCAGAAAGACTTCTTGCATCCGTTCCTTGTCCCCCGGACCGAAGAAAATCCGTTCCACTTCAAAATGGGCCTCCAATCTTTCCAGCCAATCCCTCGGCCTTTTGTCCGGGGGGCGGTTTAACAGACGATGAACGGGGAGGATGGTCAGTCCGGGGTCTTCCATGGGGCAGAAAAACATCAGGGTATAATGGAAAGGGGCTTCGTCGCCCAGGTGGGGGTGGAGCCGGCGCATCTCCTCCTGGAATTTCAAACTGGTCTCGTAGCGGTGATGGCCGTCGGCGATATAGACGGTTTTTTCCTTAAAGGCCACGCGCACCTTTTCCGTGACGGTCGGATCGGTGATCTTCCAGACCTGGTGTTGCAGTCCTTCCGTATCGGTGAAATCAATAAAAGGATCTTGGGGAAGACGGCGGGAAAGGACTTCCTCGATCTCCCCTTGTGGATCGGAATAGAGGGAAAAAATAGGGCAGAACTGCATGCGACAGTGGCGGAAGAGTTGATAGCGGTCCTCTTTATGGGCGGAAAAGGTCATTTCATGGGGACGGACCTTCCCGGAGGGAAAGGGTTCCAAGCCCAAAAGGGCGATGAATCCGTTGAGGATGCGGGGACCTTGGTCGGGAACGGAGAAACGGATGCGGTAGGGATAAAGGGCGGGTTGTCCATCCCGGATGAGGATGCGGTCCTTGGCCCAGCGGTCCAATTCCCGGGCGGCCCGGGTGTAGCGGTTGTTGTCCGGGGTGTCTTCGGGATGCACCCGGCCCAGGTCGAGCCGGATGATGTTGTAGGGGTGACGGCGGTAATATTCGTCTTGACCCTGCTCGTTGATGAGGTCGTAAGGCGGGGTGACCACTTGGGACAAGTCACCGATGATTTCCCTATTATACAACACCCCGCGTAAAGGAGCGATGATGGCCACGGGTGTTCGATCCTCCTTCCATGATTGTCCCCGAGGGCGACAAAAGCTTTACCACGATACCGGCCGTCCGTAAAGACCCTTTTCCTTTCCTCCGGTGTTCTTGATGAACGGGCCGTCCTTTTTCAGCAAAAGTAAAAGAAGAACTGGACGAGGCCCGAAGTTCCCGGGCGATGCGGCCCAGGAAACTTCGGGAAATAATGCGCTTCGGTAAAACGATCGGTCAGCGGGTTTGGAAAAACGGGTATTTTTTTTCCGGCAGGGTTTTTTTTCGCTTACCTTTTCGATACCACCTCAAGGCCTCATCCACCACCTCTTGGATCCCCTTCTTTTCCCCGAACACAAAGGCCTTGATCTTTCCGGGCCGGCCTTCCCGAAACGGAAGGGAGACCCCCCTCCAGGTGTACCGGTCCTGGGTGTCCCTTGGAGGGAAAGCCCAAAAAGGGCCGAAACGCCGAATCCACGGCTTTTTTTCCGGGCGGGCAAGGCCCACCTCCCTTCCCTTTGAAAGATGCCCAATCTCCGGGATCTTTTTGGGCTTGACCCCGTTGGGCTTTGTCGGCCGCCGGGAAAAACGGTTTATTTTTTGGGAGGAACGACGGCGTCTTTAAACGTCTTGGCGATACGCATCTTGGTCACGGTCTTGGCCGGGATCTTGATGGGTTCACCGGTCTGGGGATTTCTTCCGGTCCGGGCCTTTCTCTTGGAGAGGACGAGCTTACCGATGCCGGGCAAGGTGAAGGAACCGGCCTTCTTGGTTTCCGTGATGGCCAACCGGGTCAATTCATCCAACAATTCTTTGGCGGTGTTTTTGGTGAGCATGAACTTCTCCGCCAAATGAGCGACCAATTGCGTCTTGGTCATGGGTTTTTTGGTAGCCATAGTCCGATCCTCCTTATTTTAAGGGATTTATTGGGTGTTTATAATGGAAAAACAAAGGGGGGTCAAGGGAAAAGATAAAAAAATTCCCCAAAAACGAGGAAAAAATCAGAGGGAGGCCGGGGACGAGGCGGAAAGAGGGCATAAACACACCATCGGCCGGGGAGACCTCGCTCTTAGGCAATCAAAAGGACTGACAGTTCGGACAATAATGGGTCCCGCGTCCGGAGACCCGCATCTTGCGGATCCCGACGCCGCATGAAGGACAGGGCTGTCCTGCCCGGCCGTAAACCTGATGGAGGTGTTGAAATCGTCCCGCTTTCCCGTCCGGTTTTCGATAATCCCGGAGGGTGGATCCTTGAGCGCGCAGGGCGCGGGAAAGGACGCGCTTTAGGACCCTATAGAGGTTTTGCAACGACTCGGTCGGGACTTCCGAGGCCGGGGTCAAGGGATGGATGCGGGCTTGAAAGAGGGCCTCGTCCACATAAATATTGCCCAACCCGCTGATCACCCTTTGATCCAACAAAAGGGGTTTGATCCGCCTTTTTTTGGAAGAAAGGAGGCGGACGAAGGACGATGGGTCGATCTCGAACGGGTCGGGACCGATGCCGGCAAGGTATGGCGGATTTTCCTGTCCTTTGTGGCCAAGGAGATCGAAAAAACCGAATTTCCGCACATCCCGATAACGCAGTTGCCCCGTTCCCTCCTCAAAGGCCAAGATGAGATGACTGTGGCCATCGGGTTCGGTCCCGAAAGGTTCGAAAAAGACCTGACCGGTCATTTTCAGGTGCAGCACCAGAGTGGCTGCGGGATCAAGGTCGAAAAGGATGAACTTGCCTTTGCGCTGGATTTCCCTTATGATGGTCCCCCTAAGTCTCCGGCGGAATTCGCCCTGAGGAATTCGTAAAACGGACGGGGTGAGGACGCGGACGGAGCGGATCTTTCGACCGATCAGGCAGGGACGCAGGCGGCGGACGATGGTTTCCACTTCGGGGAGTTCCGGCATCGTTGAACCTTACTCCCTATTCCCCGCGGCCGGCCGGTGTTTGAGGATGAACCAGCGGAGTTGCCGGCAGATCCCCCGGACCATGCGTACTTCATTGTCGGTCAATTCGATGCGGGAAAAAAAGCGGCGAAGACTCATCATCCGCAGTTCGGGGTTCTGCTTGTCCAAAAAGTCCATGAGCTTCAGGACCTCGGCCAAATGGGCGTACATTCCTTCCAGTTCCGCAGAGGTGGCCAAAGGTCGCTTCCCGCTGTAAGGCAGGGATAAGGGGACACCCCTTCGATGGGCCAGGAAGGTTTCGTATAAAAGGATCAAAACGGCCTGGGCCAGGTTCAGCGAACCCGGACGGGCCGTGGGGATGGTGACCAGGGCCTGGCAGAGGCGCAGCTCGGCGTTGGTCAGGCCTTTGTCCTCCGGGCCGAAGAGGAGGGCGATGCGGGTTTCGGGGCCGAGGGAGGCGATCTTTTCCGCGGCTTCCTTCGGGGTGATGACGCCTTTTCGTTGTCCCCCCAACCGGGCCGTGGTGCCGATGATGTATTGAAAAGGTCCGAGGGCCTCGGACAGGTCGGAATGGATCTCCATATTCTCCAAAAGACGGCGGGCGACATGGGTGGCCAAGGGGCTCATGCGGTCCCAATCGGTGTCTTGGGGATCGACCAGGACGATGCGGGAAAATCCCATATTCCAAGCGGCTCGGGCCGTGGAACCGATGTTTTCGGCAAAACGGGGACGATGGAGAACGATGGCGATATGATCGAGGGAAAGAGGAGGGGCCATGTCCGATTCTTGCTGACTTCGAGTCTTGACCGGTTGATTCCTCTATGTAAAAATCGGCCCTCCGGACGACGGGGCCGGTCCGCGCACCCTTGAAAGGGGAAGCGAAAAACTTCATCTACATACCACGGATGGCCAGCGAAGACAACCTTTCCTTTATGAAACCGCAAGTATTGCGCCTTTGGGTACCCTGTTTGGGCGTCCTTTTGGCCTTGTTCTCCGGCTGCGGCCGGCCCTGGAATAACCCATATCCGGCCAAGGAAAGGGGGGCGAACATCCTTTATTCGGCCTTCTCCGAACGACCGAAACACCTGGATCCGGTCCAATCCTACAGTGAAAACGAGGCGGTTTTTACCGCCCAGATTTATGAACCCCCCTTGCAGTATCACTACCTCAAGCGGCCTTATGAACTGATCCCCCTCACGGCCGAAGCGGTTCCCAAAGCCCGTTTAGTCGATGCCCGAGGCAATCCCGTGGAAGGGACCACGGCCGACTCTCCCGTGGCCTTCAGCATTTACGATATCCGTATCCGTCAAGGCATCTATTACCAGCCCCATCCAGCCTTCGCCCGAGACGAACGAGGGAGATTCCGCTACCATCACCTGACCGCCCAAGACCTCAAAAGCATCCGAAGGCTTTCCGATTTTCCCTATCAAGGGACGCGGGAACTCACGGCCGAGGATTATGTCTATCAGATCAAGAGGCTGGCCCATCCCCGGCTGCATTCCCCGATTTTCGGACTCATGAGCGGCTATATCGTCGGCTTGAAGGAGTTGGCCGCGGCCTTGAAAGCGGCCGATGAAGATTTGAAAAGAAAAGGGCGACCCAACGGCTATCTGGACCTCAACCGCTTTCCCTTGGAAGGGGCCCGGGCCGTGGACCGTTACACCTTGAGGATCACCCTCAAAGGGAAATACCCCCAATTCGTCTATTGGCTGGCCATGTCATTTTTCGCCCCGGTTCCTTACGAGGCCGATCGTTTTTACGCCCAACCGGGCATGGCGGAAAAGAACTTCACTCTGGACTGGTATCCCGTGGGCACCGGGCCTTATATGCTGACCGAAAACGATCCCAACCGCCGCATGGTCTTGGAAAGGAATCCTTATTTCCACGGTGAACGCTATCCCGATGCAGGCGAAGCCGGAGACGGCGAGGCCGGTCTCCTGGTCGACGCCGGTAAGCCGTTGCCCTTTATTGATCGGGCGGTCTTCAGTCTGGAAAAGGAAGGCATCCCTTATTGGAACAAGTTTCTTCAAGGTTATTACGACGCCTCCGGCATCGCCTCGGACAGTTTCGATCAGGCCGTCCAGATCACCAGCACCGGTGAGATCGCCCTGACCGATCGGATGAGGGCCAAAGGCATCCGCCTGACCACATCGGTGGCCCCGACCATCATTTATCTCGGCTTCAACATGCTCGATCCGGTGGTGGGGGGGTATTCGGAAAGGGCGCGGAAACTCCGTCAGGCCTTGTCCATCGCCGTGGATTTCGAGGAATACATCAGCATCTTCGCCAACGGTCGGGGTGTGGCCGCCCACGGCCCTCTCCCGCCCGGGATCTTCGGTCACCGCGGCGGCCCGGAAGGGATCAACCCTTATGTGTATGACTGGCAAGGGGGTCGGCCCAAGCGCAAAGGCATTGATGAGGCCCGACGCCTTTTGGCCGAGGCGGGCTACCCGAGAGGCCTCGATCAGGAAACCGGCCGCCCTTTGGTCCTGTATTACGATGTTACGGCCCGAGGGCCGGATGACAAGGCCCGCCTCGATTGGATGCGCAAGCAGTTTCAAAAACTCAACCTTCAACTGGTCGTCCGGGCCACGGATTACAATCGTTTCCAAGAAAAGATCCGCAAAGGGAACGCCCAGCTCTTCACCTGGGGGTGGAACGCCGACTATCCGGATCCGGAAAATTTTCTCTTTCTCCTTTACGGGCCCCAGGGTACGGTCAAATATCAAGGGGAAAACGCGGCCAATTACGCCAATCCCGAGTATGACCGCCTATTCGAGGCCATGAAGCACCTGGAGAACGGTCCGGCCCGTCAGCAACTTATCGACCGCATGTTGGCCATCGTCCGGCGTGACGCCCCCTGGCTCTGGGGCTTTCATCCCAAGGAATACGGTCTCTATCACGGCTGGATACACAACCGAAAACCGAACCTCATGGCTCGAAACGGTCTGAAATATCAGCGGATCGATGTAGCTCAGCGGGAAAGGCTGCGGGAGGAATGGAACCGTCCGGTCTTTTGGCCATTGCTTTTGTTTCCCCTCTTGGCCGTAACGCTGATCCTTCCGGCCGCCATGGCCTATCGCCGGCGGGAGAAAAGGAGGGCCCTCGAATGGTGAACTACATCCTGCGCCGGATCCTTTACGCCGTTCCCATCCTCATCGGGGTCAATATCCTGACCTTCGCCCTCTTTTTCGTGGTCAACACCCCCGAAGACATGGCCCGGGCCCATTTGGGGGTCAAACGGGTCACCCCCGAGGCCATCTTGAAATGGAAACAGGAGCGGGGATACGACCTGCCTTTGTTTTACAACGGTGGGGCTCGAGGATTGGAAAAGATCACCCGCACCATCTTTTTTCAAAAATCGGTCAAATTGTTCGTCTTCCAATTCGGACAGGCCGATGACGGCCGGGACATCTCCCGGGAGATCCGCACCCGCATGGGACCCAGCCTGGCCATCGCCGTGCCGGTCTTCCTTTTGGGGCTCTTTTGCTACATATCCCTGGCCTTGATCCTGGCCTTTTTCCGGGCCACCTATCTCGATCTGTGGGGGGTGGTCGTCTGTGTGGCCCTTATGTCCATTTCCGGTCTTTTTTACATCATCGGCGGCCAGTACCTCTTGAGCAAGCTCTGGAACTTGGTCCCTATTTCCGGATTCGCCTCCGGGCCGGACGGTCTACGGTTTTTGATCCTGCCCGTGCTGGTGGGGGTGGTCGGCGGTTTGGGGGCCGGGACCCGGTGGTACCGAACCATCTTTCTCGAAGAAATGGACAAAGAGTATGTGCGGACGGCCAGGGCCAAAGGGCTGACGGAAGGGCGGATCCTTTTCCGCCATATCTTGAAGAACGCCATGATCCCCATCCTGACCGGGGCGGTGGTGGTCATTCCCTCCCTTTTCCTGGGCAGCCTGATCACCGAATCTTTTTTCGGTATTCCGGGTCTGGGAAGCTATACCATTGACGCCATACAATCCCAGGATTTCGCTATTGTGCGGGCCATGGTCTTTCTGGGATCGGTCCTCTATATCATCGGGTTGATCCTCACCGATCTATCCTATACCCTGGTGGACCCGCGCATCCGCCTGGAATAAATTTGAAGAAGGACGATGGACATCCAACCGGTCATCCTATGGACGGACGCCTTGTTGGCCCTCTTGGTCTCGGCCGCTTCGGCCTACGCTTGGAGGGTAGGCCGCAAGGAACACCTGAAGGCCCCCTGGAAAAAGGTGATCCGCAGCCGACGGGGAATGGTGTCCATGGTGATCTTGGCCGTCTTCGTCACCATTGGGCTGCTTGATTCCCTCCATTACCGGCCGGTCCTTAAGCAGGTTGGCGGCCCCGGCCGGGTCTATTCCGTGGAGGTCTTGAGCCTCCTGGACCGGCTCCTTTCACCCCTCAGGCTTCATGTGGAAAAGACCTATTCCGCCCCTTTGGCCGCCCACTTGTTCGCCAAGGAAACGGTGGAAACCCCCGAGGGAAGACAGATCCGTATTTTTCCCCGGTTGGTCTGGGGCGGTGCCCATCTACACCAGCCGGAGACGGAAAAGACCAAAGACATCCTGGGTCGGATCGGGATCGGCCTGGTCGCGGCCCTTTTGATCTGGGGGGCCGTAGGAGGAATCTTTTTGCGGGTGGTTTCTTGGAAAAGACGCGAACCCTTCCTGGTCTCGGCCAAGACCCTTTTTTCCGGAAAAGGAGAGATTCCCTGGCAGGCCGCTTTTTGGACCTTCCTGGCCTTACTGCTCGTCGGGATCCCCATAGGGGTCTTGAGTCAGAAATACCATGTCTTTGGGACGGACAAGGTCGGCCAGGACGTGCTCTATTTGGCCTTAAAGAGCATCCGCACCGGTTTGGTCATCGGCACCCTGACCACCTTGGTCATGTTGCCCCTGGCCGTCATTTTGGGCATTATGGCCGGTTATTATCGCGGATGGGTGGATGATCTGATTCAATACCTGTACACCACCCTCAACTCCATACCGGCCGTGTTGCTCATCGCCGCCGCCGTGCTCCTGACCCAAGTACAGATGGAGGCCCGGCCGGAGTGGTTTGACACCGTAACCAGCCGTGCCGATTTCCGTCTCCTCTTTCTCTGCTTGATTTTGGGGATGACCAGTTGGACCGGTCTTTGTCGCCTCCTCCGCGGGGAGACCCTAAAACTACGGGAGATGGAATATATCCAAGCCGCCCTATCCCTGGGGGTCCCGGATCGACGCATCATCTTCCGCCATATCCTGCCCAATGTGATGCACATCATCCTCATCGCCGTGGTCATGGACTTTTCCGGGCTTGTCCTGGCCGAAGCCGTCCTTTCCTATGTGGGGGTCGGGGTGGACCCTTCCATGATCAGTTTCGGGACCATGATCAACGCGGCCCGATTGGAAATGGCCCGGGAGCCCATGGTCTGGTGGTCCTTGGCCTCGGCCTTCGGATTTATGTTTCTTTTGGTCCTCTCTGCCAATATTTTTTCCGATGCCGTTCGGGATGCCTTTGACCCGCGACTTAAGACCCGCTCTTTCTACATCCTCCGGAAGAAGAAAAGGCCTCAACCCGCGGGGGAAGGGGAAACCCCATGAAGACACCCTTACTGGAGATCCGGGGATTGACCACCCGCCTCTTTACCGCGGAAGGGACGGTCCGGGCCGTGGAGGGTCTTTCATTGCATCTCTTTCAAGGGGAAACCCTGGCCCTGGTGGGGGAATCGGGCTGCGGAAAGACCATGGCCGCCCTTTCGGTCATGCGCCTGTTGCCCGAAACGGGGAGGATCGTCGGCGGCAGTGTCCGCCTCCGGGACTTGGAATTGTTGGCTTTGCCCGAAAGGGAGATGCGCAAGATCCGCGGCCGGCGCCTGGCCATGATTTTTCAGGAACCCATGCTCAGTCTGAACCCGGTGATGACCGTAGGTGATCAGTTGACCGAGGCCCTTCGGCTCCATTTTTCCCTTTCCCGTAAAGAAGCACGGGAACGGGTCCTGGCCACCTTGCAAGCGGTGGGGATCCCCGAGGCGAAAAAGAGGATGGAAGATTATCCCTTCCAGTTCTCCGGGGGGATGAAACAGCGGATCATGACGGCCATGGCCTTGATCGGTGAACCGGATCTGTTGATCGCCGACGAGCCGACCACGGCCCTGGACGTGACCATACAGGCCCAGATACTGGAATTGTTGCGCCGGATCAGGGAGGAAAGGCGCATGGCCATGTTTCTCATCACCCATGATTTAGGGGTGGTGGCGGAGACGGCCGACCGCGTGGCCGTGATGTACGCCGGAGAGATCGTGGAAACGGCCACCAAACCGGCCTTTTTCTCTTCCCCGGCCCATCCCTATTCCCAACGCCTTTTCGCCTCCTTGCCGCGGCGTGAAAAAAGGGGAAGGCCCTTGGCCGTCATGCCCGGCGGGGTCCCTTCCCTGGACCGCGTCTTCTCCGGCTGCCCTTTTGCCGATCGTTGTCACGTACGTCTGCCCCATTGCCTTGATGAACGTCCTTCCTGGACGGTGGTGGCCCCGGGTCATGAAGTGCGCTGCCACCGGTTTATATCAAAAGGGAAAGAGGGGTCGGATCAAGGAGCCCCCTTGGACCTTTCCGAAGAAACCGTGAGCGGGGATAAGACCTATGCGGTGAAAGGACCTGGAGAGGAAAGGAAAGACCAGGGAAGACCCCTCCTTGAGGTCAGTGGGCTGCGCGTTTACTTCCCAATCCGCAAGGGCCTGTTCAAGAGGACGGTGGGCTGGATCAAGGCCGTGGACGACGTCTCCCTGACAGTTTATGCCGGGAAGACCCTGGCCTTGGTGGGGGAATCGGGTTGTGGAAAGACCACCCTGGGCAAAGGGATCTTACGGCTGCTTCCCTTGGCCGGCGGCAGGATCACCTTTCAGGGGACCGACGTGACCTCGTTATCCCGGCGGCGTCTCCGGCCGCTGCGCAAGGAGTTCCAAGTGATCTTTCAGGATCCTTACGCCTCCCTCAATCCCCGGATGAGGGTCCTGGAAATCCTTGAAGAAGGGATGGCCGCCCTGAACATCGGGGGAGGGAAGAACGAACGCCTGGCCCGTATGGATCGGCTGTTGGAAGAGACCGGACTGCCGCCGGAGAGCAAGTTTCGCTATCCCCATGAGTTTTCCGGAGGGCAAAGGCAACGGATCGCCATCGCCCGGGCCTTGTCGGTGGAACCGGTCTTGGTGATCTGTGACGAACCCACCAGCGCCTTGGATATTTCCGTTCAGGCCCAGATCCTGAATCTGATGAAGGAGCTGCAAAACCGGCGCCGCCTCGCCTATCTCTTCATCACCCACAACCTATCGGTGGTGGAGTACCTGGCCCACGAGGTGGCGGTGATGTATCTAGGCAGGATCGTCGAACAAGGGGAGACCGAACCCCTCTTGGAGCGACCGGCCCATCCCTATACGCGGGCCCTTCTCTCGGCCGTCCCCGTCCTGGATCCGAAAAAGGGTAAGGAGCTCATCCGTTTGGAAGGGGACATCCCTTCTCCGGCCGATCCGCCCCGGGGCTGTCATTTCCATCCCCGCTGTCCTCAGGCCATGCCCCGCTGTCGGGAGACCTATCCCCAAGCCGTTTTCTTGGGTTCCGGCCATTCCGTCCGGTGTCATTTGTACGACTGAGGTACGGCGACAAGGGATCATTTTCCTTTAAACAGGGGTTCCCGTTTTTCCTTAAAGGCCCGAATGGCTTCCTGGCGGTCTTCGCTCAATTCCTGGGGCAGGACATATTCCACATATTCCCGCTCCGTCTTCCGGGCCGCCCGCTCGGTCTGGGTGTAATAGCCGTATTTCACGGAACGGATGTAGAGGGGCGGGACCTTCTTCAAGAGCTCGGCCCATTTCTCGGCCTCGGCCATCAAGTCCGGGTCGGGGACTACATCGTTGACCAATCCGAAACGCATGGCCCGCCCGGCGTCCATCAACCGTCCCCCTTTCCATGCCAGGAGCATGAATTCCAAGGCGATCTTAAAGGGCATATAGGGGACGTATTGGGGCGGGATCTGGGCCACCCCGGCCCTACCTTCGGGATACCCGAAGAGGGCGTTTTCCGAGGCGATGGTGATGTCGCACCCGGTGACGGCGATGAGGTAGCCTTGGCCCAAGGCATATCCGCGGACGGCCCCGACAATGGGTTTGAACAGGGCCGTACCGTTGGGGGGGTAGGCCTCGTGATACTGCCAAGGTTTGGCTTCTTGACGATCCGGGTCGGTCAAGTCAACGCCCACGGAAAAGGAAGGGCCGTTCCCGGATAAGATGGCCACTTGGGCCTCCGGATCACTTTCAAAGCGCTTCCAGGCCTCCCGCAGGGCGTAGCTCATCTCGATGTTGAAGGCGTTCAGTTTTTGGGGACGATTCAGGGTAATGTAGGCGATGCGATTTTTCACCTCATAAAGTACGGTCTCGGCCATGGAGGGACCTCCTTATTTTTTTTCCCAGAGACCGGCCCGTTCCAGCCAGGGTCGGGAAAGGTCGAAATGTTTGCGGGCCAGATCGGTACGGGCGAATCCTTTGCGCCCTTCCGGGGCCGATGTCCCCTCCCGGGCGGCGGTCATAAGGCAGAAATGATTGAAAGAGGATGCCACCTCGGCGTTCAATCCCCAGGTCTCTTCCATGTGGTTGATGGAAAACTTGCACAGCCGCATCCAATAGGGAACCTCCAGGTAATTGTCGGCCACCCTTTCGGCGTAGGCCAGGGTCTCTTTTTCCAGGGTTTCGGGGGGAAAGACCCGGTTGACGAACCCGTAGGCCCGGGCCTCTTCGGCGGTCATGAAGCGGTGTTCGAAGAGAATCTCCTTAGCCCGCCGGGGACCGATGTCATAGGGTACGGAAAAGTATTCGACGAAACCGGGAAGGAACAGGGCGTCGGAAGCGGCGAAGAGGATATCCATGGCCGCGGCCACCATCCATCCTCCGAAGATGCAATAGCCGTGGATCATGGCGATGGTGGGTTTGGGGATGTTCTTCCAGGCCAGACAGAACTCGACATAGACCTTACGCATGTCTTCGAACCAGGCGGTCAGGCCGTCTTCGCTTGGGACGGCGTATCCCTTTTCCTTCCGGTAGAAGACATCCTCTTCCGTGCCCAGGTCGTGGCCGGCGGAAAAAGAGGGGCCTGCGCCGGAGAGGACGACGGCCCCGCAGCCTCTATCCTGGGCCGCTTCCTTTAAGGCCTCATCCAGTTCTTCGAGCATGCGGTAACTTTGGGCGTTGTGGACGCGGGGACGATTGAGAATGATACGGGATACCTTTCCGGTTTGGTAAAGGATGTGGCGAAAGTCCATGATATCCCTCCCGAGGTTTTTTTGGGGGAAACGAAAGGTCTTATCAACCTGCCTAACACGACGGGAAAGGGATGTCAATCCTTCCGATACCGAAGAGGCGTCGTCCGGGGTCGCAGCCAAGCCCGGGAATTTGCGGAAGGTGGAAGGGGATTGAAAAGTGGTGAAGGGTATGATAGATTTAAACTCAAAATAAAAATCCACAAGAAAAAGGAGGTTGGAAAATGGGAAAAACTTTAGGTCGGATGATGATCGCAGCCGTCTTAGTCGTCTTTTTTGGGGTCGCCTGGGTTCAGGCCGCGGACAGCATCAGCGGCTCGTGGGACTGCAAGATCGATTACGGCAGCGGCACGGGTTTTCCCGCATTTGTTTTAAACCAGGATGGAGAGAAGATCACCGGTACCTACAAAGGGGCCTTGGGCGATTCCAAGGTGGCCGGGACCATCAAAGACAATGCATTCGAACTGAAATTCAATTCCAACAACATCGACATGGTCTATAAAGGGACGCTGGAAGGGAACAAGCTGAGCGGGACCGGCGACCTCGGCCCCATCGGGAAAGGTCCTTTCTCCTGCACCAGGAAGTAAGGCGCGCCTTATTTTCGAATCCCCTGCCTCGCCCGTCCGGAAGGGCCGACCGGGCGGGCGAGGTCTTTTCTTTCCTCCATCCCTTTCTTGGGATCGCCTTCCCCTCCGTTTCCTCCAGGGCGGCCAACGGAAAAAACCTTGCCAACGGGGCGTTTCTAAAGTAAAATTAAAGCTTATGGATTTTCCGGACAAAATCTATTCCGTCACCGAGTTGACGGAAGAGATTAAGGACCTTTTAGAGGAGGAATTTCCCCGGATTTGGGTGGAAGGGGAGATCTCCAATTTCCGGGTCCCGCCCAGCGGCCATTACTATTTCGTCCTGAAGGACACCCAGAGTCAAATCCGGGCCGTATTTTTCAAGTCCGACCGCTCATCCCTTTCCTTTAGGCCGGAAGACGGTCTCAAGGTCCTTTGTCTCGGTCGTCTGAATGTCTATCCGGGACGGGGGGAGTATCAGATCGTCCTGGAGCGGATGGAACTTAAAGGCTGGGGCGCTTTGCAAATGGCCTTTGAAAGGCTGAAGGAGCGCCTGTTCCAGGAGGGCTTGTTCGATCCTTCCAGGAAGAAACCCCTGCCCCTGTTGCCGAGAAAGGTGGCGGTGGTCACCTCCCCTACAGGGGCGGCCGTTCGGGATTTTTTGCGTATCTTGTACCGTCGCTTTCATAATATTCAGGTCTTGATCTACCCGGTCCCGGTACAGGGGGAGGCGGCCGCTTATGAGATCGAAAAGGCCCTTCAATACCTCAACCGATTTTGTCCGGAAACGGAGGTCATCGTCATCACCCGGGGAGGGGGGTCTCTGGAAGACCTCTGGCCTTTCAACGAGGAACGGGTGGCCCGGGCCATTGCCGCTTCCCGCATCCCGGTCATTTCAGCCGTCGGGCATGAAGTGGATTTCACCATCTCCGATTTCGTGGCCGATTTGAGGGCCTCCACCCCTTCGGCGGCGGCTGAACTGTTGGTGGAACCCCAAAAGGAATGGGAAAACCGGATCCGGGAGTTGCGGGAGCGGTTGAAGCGGCAGGTGCGGCAGAGGTTGGAGTCTTGGGAGGAGAAGCTCTATCAATTGCGTAAGAGGATGGGGGATCCCCGGAGGCGCTGGATGGATGTGACCCTTCGTCTGGACGATTACGGCACCCGCCTGCGACTGGCCTTGGGACGGATCTTGCGTCAAAAGGAGGAAGGGTTGACCCGTTTGGGGGAGAAACTCTTGGCCCAAAATCCGATAATCCACCTGGAGCGGCGACAAGGGCGGGTGGAGATCCATCGCCTGAGACTGACCGCCTTGATGGAAAGAGGGTTGTCCCGATGGGAATCGGGACTGAAGGCCCAGGAAACGGCCCTTGCGGCCTTGAGTCCTTACAGGGTTCTTGAACGGGGATACGCCATGGTGCGCACCTTGCCGGGTCTGTCCCTGGTCCGGAAGATAGAGGACGCCCCGAGAGGCTCGAACATCAGGGTCTCCTTGGCCCGAGGGGACTTGGACTGCCTGGTCGAAGAGACCCGTGAAAGGGAGGAGGAACCGGCCCTTGTCCAAAGACCGCTTTGAAGATCACTTCAAAAAGTTGGAGGCCGTGGTCAACCGCCTGGAAAGCGGCGACCTCCCTCTGGAAGAATCGGTGAAACTTTTCGAAGAAGGGATGCGGCTGACCAGGATCTGTTCGGAAAAACTCACCGAGATCCGCAAGAAAGTGGAGATCTTGCTCAAGGACGAAAAAGGGGAAACGGTGGTACAGCCTTTCCCCTTGGAAGAAGAAGATGCCTCGAGGGAATGAAACGGAGCGGACCCTCCACATTTATCGGGAAAAGGTGGAATCGGCCCTGCACCGCTATTTCCCTTCTTCCGCCCCCGGAACCTCCAAGGTGCGCCGGGCCATGGCCTACAGCCTCTTCGCCGGGGGGAAGAGGATCCGACCCGTGTTGTGCTTACTGGCCTGCAAGGCCGTGGGCGGTCGGATTCAAGCGGCCTTACCCGCCGCCTGCGCCTTGGAATTCATCCATACCTATTCCCTGATCCATGACGACCTGCCGGCCTTGGACGACGACGATTATCGGAGGGGGCGGCTGACCTGTCACCGCAAATTCGGGGAGGCCACGGCCATCTTGGCCGGAGACGGGTTGTTGACCGAGGCCTTTGCCCTCCTTTCCCACCCGGAGGTGATGAAGACCGTTCCGGTTCCGGTCCGTTTACGGGTAATAAGTGTCATCGCCGAAGCGGCCGGAATCCGGGGGATGATCGCCGGGCAGGAGGCCGACCTTACGGCCGAACATCGGAAGGTCTCCTTGGCCTTTGTCCGTCTCATCCATCGCCTGAAGACCGGGGCCCTGATCCGGGCCTCTTTGATCAGCGGCGGCCTGATCGGGGGAGGCGGAGAAGCGGAGATCCGGGCCCTGAGCGCCTTTGGAGAAAAGATCGGGCTCGCCTTTCAAATCAAGGACGACCTCTTGAATGTGGAGGGGGAGAGCCGCAAGATGGGCAAAGGCACGGGGACGGATCAAAAAAGGGCCAAGGCCACCTATCCCGCCTTTCAGGGATTGGAGGCCTCCCGGGCCCAGGCCAGGCGCCTGGTGGAAGAGGCGGCCCGGGACCTCCACCCCCTGGGGGATCGGGCTCGAGACCTCATCCGTCTGGGCGATTACATCATTGCCCGGGACCGGTAGGGTCTTTCCTTGTTCCGGAAAGGCGAATCCTTTGGATCGAAAAGGAAGAAGTACGGAAGATCCTTTTGTTAAAGCGGGTTGAGCGTTTATATCCATGGAAAAGAAGATCACCATTCCTATTGAAGAAGAACCGGCGTCTCTGCTTCAGAACTTGGTTTCGCCTCAAGATTTGAAATCCCTGTCCTTGTCCCGATTGAAAGGGTTGGCCGAAGAGATCCGCCGGCTCATCATTGAAACCGTGGCCAAAAACGGCGGACATCTGGCCCCGAACCTGGGGGTGGTGGAATTGACCATCGCCCTCCATTATGTCTTTGACAGCCCTCAGGACAAGATCATCTGGGATGTAGGGCATCAATCCTATGCCCACAAGATCCTGACCGGACGGAAGGACCGGTTTTCCACCTTAAGGACCTACGGCGGGATCGGCGGTTTTCCCAAGAGAAAGGAAAGCCCTCATGACCCCTTCGATACCGGGCACAGCGGCAATTCCATCTCCGTCGGATTGGGAATCGCCGCGGCCAAAGACCTGAAACGGGAGCCGGCCAAGGTCATCGCCGTCATCGGCGACGGATCGACCACGGCGGGAGAGGCCTTCGAAGGGCTGAATCAAGCCGGCCATTTGAACAAGGACCTCATCGTCGTCTTGAACGACAACGAGATGTCTATTTCTCAGAACGTGGGGGCCTTGTCTTCTTTCCTCAGCCGGAGACTGACCGGCAAGGGCTTCGTCCAATTCAAAAGGGAGGTGGAATCCTTTTTTAAGTCCTTGCCGGGCATCGGCGAAAACATCCTCCAGCTGATCAAACGCGGCGAAGACTCCTTCACCGGTTTTTTTACCCCGGGGATGCTCTTCGCCGCTCTCCATTTCGATTATGTCGGACCGGTTAAGGGTCACGATCTAGAAGACCTGATCCGGGCCTTTGAAAACATCCGCCACTTGGGGACACCGGTTTTGGTCCACGTCCTGACCACCAAGGGAAAGGGGTTTCCCCCGGCGGAAAGAAATCCCAGTATCTTTCATGGGGTGGGCCCTTTTGACCTCAAGGCCGAAGAGCCCTGCATCAAAGGGGAAGGGGAAATCCCAACCTATACCGAAGTGTTCGGCCGGACCCTGGTCGAGCTCGGGGAAAAGGACTTACGCTTAACGGCCATCACTGCGGCCATGAAGGAGGGAACGGGATTGACCGCCTTTGCTCGGCGTTTCCCCCAGCGTTTTTTCGATGTAGGCATCGCCGAGCAACATGCCGTCAGTTTTGCCGCCGGATTGGCCTTGGAAGGATTGAGACCGGTGGTGGCCATCTATTCCACCTTTCTCCAGCGGGCCTTTGACCAGGTCTTGGAGGATGTCTGTCTCCAGGAACTCCCCGTGATCTTCGCCATAGACCGGGCGGGCATCGTCGGCGAGGACGGACCGACCCATCAAGGCCTGTTCGACCTCTCCTATTTGAGGCTCATGCCCCGCATGGTCGTGATGGCCCCGAAGGATGAAAAGGAATTGCGGAGTATGATCTTTTCCGCCGTCCTTTACGAATGCCCGGTGGCGATTCGCTATCCCCGCGGCCCGGGCCTGGGCGTTCCTGGTGACGACCCGCCGGAAATGATCCCTTTGGGGCGGTGGGAGGTCCTTGCCGAAGGGGAGGATTTAGCCGTCTTGGCTGTGGGCTCGACAGTGCAACCGGCTCTGGAAGCGGCCGAAAGGATGAGGGAAAAGGGCAAAGGGGTCCGGGTGATCAATGCCCGCTTCGTCAAACCGTTGGACGAGGCCTTGCTTCGGGAAACGGCCGAACGATGCAAGGTCATCGTTACCGTCGAAGAAAATGTCCTGGCCGGCGGGTTCGGAAGTGCGGTCCTGGAACGGCTGCATCGGATCGGCCTCCAGGGGGTTCGGGTCCGCCTTTTGGGTATCCCTGATTGTTTTGTCGAGCAGGGGCCTCCCGGGAAATTACGGAATGTCTACGGCCTGGATGCCGAGGGGATTTTTCGGGTCCTGGTAGAAGAAGGGGTTGAAGGAGGAAAACCTTAGAAGAGGCGTTAAAGGTGTCCAAGGACAAGAAGATCCGGCTGGACAAGCTCCTAGTGGAAAAGGGATTGGCTCCTTCCCAGGAAAAGGCCAGGGCCTTGATTTATGCCGGGGTCGTGCACATAGGGCCGAATCGGTCCGTCAAACCAGGTAAGGCGGTGGATCCCGCCACACCCGTTACCGTCACAGAGGCCCCGTATCCTTTCGTCAGTCGCGGGGGGGTCAAACTCCAGAAGGCCTTGGAGGTATTCGGGGTCGAGGTCAAGGATAAAATCGCCCTGGACATCGGGGCCTCCACCGGAGGGTTCACCCATTGCCTGTTGCTCCATGGGGCGGCCCGGGTCTACGCCGTGGATGTGGGCTATGGGCAATTGGCCTGGGAGATCCGCCAAGATCCTCGGGTCAAGGTCTTGGAAAGGGTCAACGCCCGTTACTTGACCAAAGAACAGATTGGGGAGACAGTGGATCTGGCGGTAGTGGACACCTCCTTCATTTCCTTGAAACTTATCGTCCCTCCTCTTTTGCCCATCCTTCGGGAGGAGGGGGAGATCATCGTTCTGGTCAAGCCCCAATTTGAAGTGGGCAAGGAGAAGGTGGGCAAGGGCGGGGTGGTCCGAAACGAAGAGGATCGGCGGCAAGTCCTTACCCAGCTGGGACGGGTCTTTCGGTCCATGGGGTTAAAGACCCTTAACCTCACGGACTCGCCTATCTTAGGGGCCAAAGGGAACCGGGAATATTTCATGCATTTGAAAAAAGGCTGACCGTCGAATAAGGGGGCCGGAAAGGCCGATCCCTTCGTTAGGGAAGGAGGTCTCCGAAAGCGCCAAAACGAGTAAGGAGGTCATATGAAAATTGCGGAACGTATTGGACAGATCAAACCCTCTTTGACCTTGGCGGTGGACGCCAAGGCCAAGGCCATGGTCAAGGCCGGTCAGGACGTCATCAGTTTCGGAGTGGGCGAACCGGATTTCGACACGCCGGATTTTATCAAGGAGGCCGCCGTTCAGGCCTTGAAAGAGGGATTCACCAAATACACCCCGGTCAGCGGCATGGAGGAGTTGAAGGAGGCCGTGGCCCAGCGCTTCCGTCAAGATCTGGGACTCGATTACCAAGCCAAGGATGTGGTCATCACCTGCGGGGGAAAACACGCCTTGTATAATATCGCCCAGGCCCTTTGGGGTCCGGGGGATGAGGTGATCATCCCCGCCCCTTATTGGGTCTCCTATCCCCCCATGGTCCAGTTGGCCGGGGCCGAGCCGGTGATCGTGGCCACCCGTGAAGCAAACGGCTTCAAGTTGACCCCGGAAGAACTGCTTCAGGCCATAACCCCCAGGACGCGGGCGATTATATTGAACAGCCCTTCCAATCCCACGGGTGCGGTCTATTCCCGGGAGGAGCTGGAGGCCTTAGGCCGGGTGGTTTTGGACAAGGACCTGACGGTGATCAGCGACGATATTTACGACAAGATCCTTTTTGACGGACGGAAATTCTGCAATATGGCCATGATCGATCCCCGCCTCAAGGAAAGGACCATCGTGGTCAACGGCGCCTCCAAGACCTACGCCATGACCGGTTGGCGCATCGGTTACCTGGCCGGCCCTCCGGAAGTGGTCAAGGCCGTCGATACCGTCCAAAGCCACAGCACCTCCAACCCGACCTCCATCGCCCAAAAGGCGGCCCTGGCCGCCTTACAAGGACCCCAGGACTTCGTCCAGGTCATGGTCGCCGAATTCGACCGTCGGCGCAGGGCCATCACCGAGCGCCTAACCCATCTTCCTGGGGTGAAGGCCGCCCTTCCGGATGGGGCCTTTTACACCTTTCCCGTCTTTTCGGCTTATTATCGTGAAAAAGGTCCGGGCCGAGCCCTAAAGAATTCTCTGGATTTAGCCGATTATCTATTGGAGGAGGCGAAAATCGCCGTGGTTCCCGGTGCGGCCTTCGGGGAAGACCAGTGTCTTCGTTTTTCCTATGCCACTTCCCTGGAAAAGATCGAAAAGGGGATGGACCGCCTGGAAAAGGCCTTGAAGAAATTGTAAGGCCTCCCTTTTAGGACGGATGATCCAAGGAAATCAATGAGATAGAATTATGGTCCAAGAAGAGAAGAGCGCCTGAGCCTTCCATAAAATCCTGGGAAGGCTCAGGGGTTGTCTTTTGGGGTGGGGGAAGGTGCGAGAACCTATCGGGCGTTCCGTTTGGAGGCCTTCAAGGGATTTATTTTGGCGGCGGGTTGGGCCGTGGTTTTTTTGATGTGGGTGGCTAAATTACAGGTCCCCAGCTTCCATTTCTGGGCAGGGTTGGGGAAGGAAAGACAATATTTTCCGCTGTCAAATTCCTTGACCCGGTCGCAACCTTCACAGGATTCGATGATCGGGTTGCAGGCCCCCCCGTTGAAAGTGCATCCTTTCGGCGTCATAAAGGTGCAGGGGACACCGGGTTTGATACTGGCGCAGTTCATGGCAATCACCCCCTTTCATTAAACTTTCAATTTTAGCAGGTCTTATTAAGGAAGTCAATTTTTTTTATGTTTAAAAGCAACCGTATCGGGGAACTGCTCCTCCGGGAAAAGAAGATCACCGCCCAACAACTGGACGAGGTGCTGGACGAGCAGAAACGGCTGGGCGGGCAGCCCAAGCTGGGGACCTTGTTGATTCAAAAGGGCTATATTTCCGAAGAGGCCCTTTTGGAATTTCTTTCCCGCCAGTTCGGTCTGCCGGTCATCGACCTTTCCCGGCTGGAATTCGACCAGTCCCTGACCGAAGTGATCCCCGACAATATCGCCCGAAAATATGAAATCCTGCCCATCAGCCGGGAAGGGACCACCCTTAAGCTGGCCATCGCCGATCCCTCCAACATCTTCGCCCTGGACGACCTCAAATTCCTGACTGGGAGCAACATCCAGCTCTTCCTGTCCAAAGAGAAGGATCTGAAGGAGGCCTTGGATAAATATTACAGCCTGACTTCTTCCTTGACCCAGGCCTTGGAGGACCTGAAAGGGGTGGAGGTGGATTATATCAGCCCCGAGGAGGAAGTGGACGAAACCAGCCTGGAGAGCGCGGCCAAAGAGGCCCCGGTGGTCAAGTTGACCAACCTCCTTTTGATCGACGCCATCAAACGAGGGGCCAGCGACATCCATTTCGAATGTTACGAACGGGCCTTTCGCGTCCGTTATCGCATCGACGGGATCCTCTATGAAATCATGAATCCGCCGGTCAAGTTGAAGAACGCCATCATCTCCCGCCTGAAGATCATGTCCAACCTGAACATCGCCGAACGCCGTCTGCCCCAAGACGGGCGGCTCAAGCTCCGGTTCGGAGATAACCGGGACATGGACTTCCGCGTTTCCGTTTTGCCGACCTTGTTCGGGGAAAAGGTGGTGCTTCGCCTTTTGGACAAAAGCAATCTCCAGGTGGATCTGGAAAAACTGGGATTTGAACCCGAGGCCTTGGCCAAGTTTCACCAGGCCGTCCATCGCCCTTACGGAATGATTTTGGTCACCGGACCCACCGGGAGCGGGAAGTCCACCACCCTTTACTCCACCCTGGGGGAGCTGAACAAGACCACCCATAATATTTCCACCGTCGAGGACCCGGTGGAATTGAACATCTATGGCATCAACCAAGTCCAGGTCCATGAGGAGATCGGGTTGACCTTCGCCAATGTTTTGCGTTCCTTCCTCCGCCAGGACCCGGATATCATCATGGTCGGCGAGATCCGGGACAAAGAAACGGCCGAAATCTCCATCAAGGCCGCCTTGACCGGCCATCTGGTCTTGAGCACCCTCCACACCAACGATGCGCCCAATACGGTCACCCGCCTTTTGGATATGGGGATCGAACCCTTTTTGGTCGCCTCCTCCTTGAACCTGATCGTGGCCCAGCGTCTGGTCCGAAAGTTGTGTCCCAATTGTAAAAAAAGGGTTGAAATCTCCACGGACTTGATGAAAGAATTCGATCTGGACCCGGAACGCCACGACCTGTGGGAACCGGTAGGTTGCCCGACCTGTAATTTTTCCGGCTACAAGGGTCGGGTGGCCATTTATGAGGTGTTGCCGTTATACGAAAAGCTCAAGGATCTGATTTTTGAAAGGGCTTCGGCGGCGGAAATCAAAAGGGTGGCCCGAGCCGAGGGGATGAAGACCTTGCGCGAAAGCGGCCTGACCAAGGTCCTGGAAGGGATCACCACCCTCGAAGAGGTCATCCGGGTAACCGAGAGGGATTGAGCCATGCCCGTCTATACTTGGCAAGGGAAATCCAGACAAGGGGAGATGCGGCGGGGGGAGCTGGTGGCCGATAATCCGGCCGTGGCCCGCTTGCAGCTGCGCAAGATGGGCATCCAGCCGGGTCGCATCCAGGTCAAAAAGGAAGAGACGGCCAAAAAACTGACGGTCCGAAAAAAGATCCCCCGTAAGTCGGTCATTATCTTCACCCGCCAGTTTTCGACCATGATCAACGCCGGATTGCCTTTGGTCCAGTGTCTGAACATCCTGGCCCAGCAGGAGGAAAATCCGGCCTTGGCCAAGGTCATCCTCCAAGTCAAAAAGGATGTGGAGAGCGGGGAACCTTTAAACGAGGCCCTGAAGAAGCATCCGCGGGTCTTTGACGATCTTTATGTCAATTTGGTCCAGGCCGGGGAGGCGGGCGGGATCCTGGATGTCATCCTCACCCGTTTGGCCGGCTACATCGAAAAGACGGAAAAACTGAGGAAAAAGGTCCGAGGGGCCATGATCTATCCGGCGGTGGTCACCGGCGTCGCCGTAGTGGTCACGGCTGTGATCCTCCTCTTCGTTATCCCCGTCTTTGAAAAAATGTTTTCCGAAGTAGGGCAGTCCTTGCCCGCCCCCACCCAGTTCGTCATCGCCCTCAGCCGCTTTGTCAGCCAAAACATCCTCTACTTGATCATCGGCGCGGGCCTGGTCGTCTTCCTTATCCGGCGTTTTTATCGGACGACCAAGGGGAAATACCTCATGGACGACCTCTTTTTGAAGCTGCCCATCTTCGGGATCCTTCTCCGCAAGGTGGCCGTGGCCAAATTCACCCGGACCTTCGGCACCATGATCACCAGCGGTGTGCCCATCCTGGAGGCCATGGACATAACGGCCAAGACGGCGGGCAACAAGGTCGTGGAAAAGGCCATCTATCGGGCCCGGGAAAGCATCGCCCAGGGGAGGACCATTTCCGAACCCCTGGCCGAAAGCAAGGTCTTTCCCCCCATGGTGACCCAGATGATCAGCGTCGGCGAGGCCTCGGGGGAGCTGGATACGATGCTCAATAAGATCGCCGACTTTTATGATGAAGATGTAGACGCCGCGGTCAGCAACCTGACCTCCCTGATGGAACCGGTGATGATGGTCGTTTTGGGCACCGTCGTCGGCGGACTGGTCATCTCCATGTACCTGCCGATCTTTAAGATGGGAGAAGCCATCAAGGGTTGATCCATGCCTGACCCTTTTACCGGTTCCGAACCCGGGCAGGTCGGTGAGGGACCTTCCCCTAACCTGTCCGTCGCCCCGCCGTCTTTGGAGGTGAACCTCCGCGGTCTTATCCTCTGGCGTTTGGTCTTTTTGTCCCTCCTCCTTTTGGCCGTCGTCCTCAGGGGCCGGGAGGGGGTGTTCGGCTTCCCCGCTTCTTTAGTTCCTTTTTATTTCCTCCTGGGTCTGCAATACGTTCTTTCCTTGGTTTACCTCTTTCTCTTGCGCCGAAGAAAAGGGGCAAAGGGATCGGCGATCGTTCAACTTACGGTAGACGGCCTTTTCGTCACCGCCTGGGTTTATCTCACCGGCGGGGCGGAAAGTCTCTTGTCCTTCCTCTATTTTTTGGTCATCCTGGCCGGAGGGGTCCTCTTCAATCGCCCCGGGGGAATGTGGACCGCCACTTATGTCTTCGTTTCCTATGCCCTCATCCTCTTTCTCCATGGCGGCGATGGGATCGCCTCTTTTTTCGGCCTCCCGGAAAGGTCGGGGTCGATTTCCTTCCGTTACGCCCTATACCTTCTGATCATGAACGGGATCGGCTTTTATTTCGTCGGTTATTTGGGCAGCCACTTCGCCGAACAGACGCGGCGGCAATACCGGCAGATCGAAGCCCAGCGGAAAGACATCACCCGTTTGGAACAATGGAACCGCCTGGTCGTGGAAAACCTGGACATGGGGCTCATGACCCTGGACCGAGAAGGGCGCATCCTCTCGATCAATCCTGCCGGGGAAAAGATCCTCAGGCGTCCCGTCCGAGCCTTGATCGGTCGCCCTTTGAACGATTTTTTCCTCTTGGGGCGGGAAGGGGAAGAGGGACGCTCCGGGGTGGACGGAAGGAGGATGGAGACCCGCTATACCCCACCGGACGGTTCCCCCTTGATCATCGGTTTTTCCCTCTACAGCGTTCAGGAAGAGACCGCCGGAACCAAGGCCATGGGGACCATCGTCACCTTCAAGGACATCACCGAGATCAAGGCCATGGAAGAACGGCTCCGCCAAATGGACCGTTTGGCCCTGATGGGGCGCATGGCCGCCGGGATCGCCCACGAGATCCGCAACCCTTTGGCCTCCATCAGCGGATCCCTTCAGCTTTTTCAGGAGACCCTCCAGGACTTCGAGGCCGGGGAACAGTTGTTGGGCATCATCTTCAGGGAATTGAACACCTTGGACTCGTTGATCAATGATTTTCTGACCTTCAGCCGGCCGGTACAGCCGCCGCCTCAGCCCTTGAACGTTTCCCAGCTGATCGAAGAGACGGTGATTTTATTCCAAAAGGGCAAAGAAGTAACGCCGGCCATACGTTTCCGGGTGGAAGTGGAAGGGGGGCTGTTTTTCAAGATCCCGGCCAGGGAGCTTTCCCGAATCCTCTGGAACCTGTTGACCAACGCCCTGCAAGCCCTTCCCGGAGAAGGGGAGATCACCGTCCGGGCCCGACGGGTCCGGCGAGAGGAAGGGGAGGGGCATTGGGAAATCGTCATCCGGGACAACGGTTGCGGCATTCCGGAAGAAGATCAAGACCGCATTTTTGAGCCCTTTTTTACCACCAAAGAAAAAGGGACGGGATTGGGTTTATCCATCGTCCAAAAGATCGTCTCCGACCTCGGCGGAAAGATATCCCTGGAAAGCCGTCCCGGAGAGGGAACGACTTTTTTCCTTCAATTTCCCTTGTCTTGAGGTTAAGATAACCGGATCATCTCCAGAGTCGGCGGTGAGGGAAGGGGATGGTGGGTTGCTTGGGTTGCTTGGGTTCATGGGGTTGCTTGGGTTACTTGGGTTACTTGGGTTTACTCTGAACTCTGAACTTTTGATACTGGATACTGGATGCTCGATACTAGATGCTGGATCCTCGATTCTGGATTTCAAATTCTGAACTCCGAACTCTTGATACCGGATACTGGATACTCGATCTTCGATCCTTTATCCTGTATTTCAAACTCTGAACTCTGAACTCCGAACTCTGAACTAAAAAGGGAAGCGTATCTCCTTTTGGGGAATGTATTTAAAAAAATTATGATCCACATTGTCGATTATGCAGCAGGAAACCTGGCCAGCGTAGAGAGGGCCTTAAAAAAGCTTAAGATCCCTTGTCGAGTAAGCCCTGATCCGGAGGAGATTTTGAAGGCCGAACGGGTCATCTTTCCCGGGGTGGGTGCGGCGGGCGAGGCCATGAAGGTCTTGCAGTCCCGTGGCCTGGATCAGGCCTTGAAGCGTTTTGTCGCTTCGGGCCGACCCTTGCTTGGCATTTGCCTCGGCACCCAGATCATCTTGGACTACAGTTCGGAAAACGACACTCCTTGCCTGGGGATATTGCCCGGCGAGGTGCGCCGTTTTCCCCAGGGCCATAAGGACCGGGAAGGCCGACCCTTGAAGATCCCCCACATGGGCTGGAATCGGGTTCGGTGGCTAAGGGATCATCCCTTGATCCGTTCCCTTCCGCCGGATTGTGAATATTATTTCGTCCATGCCTATTATCCGGTACCGGCCGAAGAACAAAAGGTCCTGGGTATAACCGAATACGGTTTCCCTTTCCCCTCGGCCCTGGCCTTTAGAAACGTGGTGGCCCTGCAATTTCATCCGGAAAAGAGCGGCCCGCCAGGATTGGCCTTGCTTAAGGCCTTTGCGGAATGGGAGGGGCAGGATGTTGACTAAACGGATCATTCCTTGCTTGGATGTCCGGGACGGGAAGACCACTAAGGGAGTCCGCTTCTTAAACAACCGGGACATCGGCGATCCCGTGGAAATGGCCCGCTTTTATTACGAGGAAGGGGCGGACGAACTGGTTTTTTACGACATTACGGCCTCGGCCGAAAAAAGGGGGATCATGATTGAGGTCGTCCGCCGGGTGGCCGAGGAGATCTTCATCCCCTTTTCCGTGGGCGGGGGGATCTCCAGCGTGGAGGAGATGCGGGCCGTTCTTTTGGCCGGGGCGGAAAAGGTCAGTGTCAACTCAGCGGCCGTCCGAAATCCGGACCTCATTCGGCAGGGGGCCCGGGCCTTCGGTTCCCAATGCGTCGTCTTGGGGATGGATGTCAAAAAGGTCCGGCCCCATCCAGGCCTACCTTCCGGTTACGAGGTGGTCATCAACGGTGGTCGGGTATATACCGGCATTGACGCCCTGTGGTGGGCCCGGGAGGCGGAGCAGTTGGGGGCCGGTGAAATCTGTCTGAACTCCATCGACGCCGATGGGACCCAAGAGGGTTACGAGCTAACCCTAACGGCCATGATCGCCGAAGCTGTTTCCATTCCGGTCATCGCCTCGGGAGGCGCCGGGCATCCCGAACACCTTTTTCAGGTCCTCACCGAGGGAAAGGCCGATGCGGCCCTGATCGCCTCCATGACCCATTTCGGAACCTACTCGATCCGGCAAATCAAGGATTACCTCAGGGAAAGGGGAATCCCTGTCCGTTATCTCTGGTGAGAACTTTTACCGGGAACTGAGGGGCCTTTCCTCTTGGGATTAGGAAGGCCGATTATTATCAAAGACGGAGGAAGCCTCGCGATGCGCTATTCGCAGATGTACATACCCACCCTGAAAGAAAAACCCGCCGAAGCGGAGGTCGTCAGCCACCAACTGATGCTCCGGGCCGGTTTCATCCGCAAACTGACTTCAGGCGTTTACAGTTATCTCCCGTTGGGGGTCCGGAGCCTGAAGAAGGTGGAGGCCATCATCCGGGAGGAAATGAACCGGGCCGGGGCCCAGGAGGTCCTCTTACCCGCCTTGCAGCCGGCCGAACTTTGGCAGGAAAGCGGCCGCTGGGAAAAATACGGCAAAGAACTGATCCGCCTCAAGGATCGGCATGACCGGGATTATTGTCTGGGGCCGACCCATGAGGAGGTCATCACCGACTTGGTCCGTCATGAAATCCGCTCGTACCGCCAGTTACCGGTCAATCTCTATCAGATACAGACCAAGTTCCGCGACGAGATCCGACCCCGCTTCGGATTGATGCGGGGACGGGAATTCGGGATGAAAGACGGCTACAGTTTCGACCGGGACGAAGAAGGGGCCGGCCGTTCTTATCAAAGTATGTTCGAAGCCTATCAGCGGATCTTTACCCGTTGCGGTTTACGCTTCAAGGCCGTCGAGGCCGACAGCGGGGCCATCGGCGGGAGTTATTCCCACGAATTCATGGTCCTGGCCGAGACCGGAGAAGACGCCATCATGGCCTGTTCCGCCTGTCCCTATGCGGCCAATGTGGAACGGGCCGAATCTTTGGATCCCTTTCCTCCGGACGGCCAAGAAGCGGAAAAGGGAAGGGAGAAAAAGGAGACGCCCGGGAAAAGGACCGTGGAAGAGGTGACGGATTTCTTGGGTCTTCCCCCGCAGAAACTGGTCAAGACCTTGATTTACGAAACCGCACACGGGGCCGTGGCCGTCCTCGTTCGGGGGGACCAGGAGGTCAATGAGGTCAAACTGGCCAAGGTCCTGGATGTGGCCGACCTGGCTCTGGCCGACGGGGAGCGGGTTCGGCAGTTGACCGGGGCCCCGGTGGGATTCGCCGGGGCCGTGGGCCTGTCCCTCCCCTTGTTCGCCGATCGGACCTTGCAGGGCTTGAAAAATTTCGTCATGGGCGCCAACGAGGCCGACGCCCATTTTCTTAACTTGAATTGGGGCAAAGACGTCCCCGTGCCCCAATGGGCTGATCTGCGCTTGGCCCGAGGCGGTGAGCCCTGTCCCCGGTGCGGGAAACCCTTGGAGGTCTTCAGGGGTATCGAGGTGGGCCATGTCTTCAAATTAGGGGACAAGTATTCCCGGGCCATGAAGGCCACCTATCTGGATGAGCAGGGACGGGAACAATACCTGATCATGGGCTGCTACGGCATCGGGACCGGCCGGACCCTGGCCGCCGCCATTGAACAGAACCACGATCAGGACGGCATCATCTGGCCCATGGCCCTGGCCCCTTTCCAAGTCATCGTCACCCCTGTGGAATGGAACGAAGGTTCTCCGGCCCGGGAATGGGCCCAGATCCTCTATGAACGGCTTCTGGCGGATGGCGTCGAGGTCATTTTGGACGACCGGCCGGAGCGAGCGGGGATCAAATTCAAGGACGCCGATCTCATCGGTTTTCCTTTACGGGTCACCGTCGGGCCCAAAGGGGTGAAGGAGGGGGTGGTGGAACTCCGCCGCCGGAAAAACGGGGAGGTCCTCAAGGTCCGCCTGGAGGAGGCGACTCCGATGGTCAAAGGCATGGTCGAAGAGGAATTGCACCGCGTCTGATCCATGATTCGTATCAATGCCATTATAGACCAGGTCCTTTCTTATGCGCCGAAGGCCGACATCGACCTGATCCAGAAGGCCTATGTCTTTTCGGCCAAGGTCCACGAGGGACAGGTTCGTCTTTCCGGTGAGGCCTACCTCTCCCATCCCCTGGAAGTGGCCTGGATCCTGGCCCAGATGAAGCTGGATCATGTGACCGTGGCCGCCGGCCTCCTCCACGACACCCTCGAGGATACCCTGGCCACGCCGGAAATCATCGGCGAGCAGTTCGGCCAGGAAATCCTGCGCATTGTCAACGGCGTGACCAAGATCAGTGCCATCCCCTTCCAGGACCAAGAGGAACGGCAGGCCGAGAACATCCGCAAGATGATTTTGGCCATGTCCGACGATATCCGAGTCATCCTGGTCAAGTTGGCCGACCGGATGCACAACATGCGCACCCTGGGTTTTCATCCGCCGGAAAAACAGCGGGCCATCGCCCAGGAGACCTTAGACATTTACGCCCCCATCGCCGCCCGGTTGGGCATGCACCGCGTCCAGACCGAACTGGAGGATCTCTGCCTCTATTACCTGGAACCCGAGGCCTACCAATACATCAAGGAGGGAGTGGCCAAGAAAAGGGAGGAACGGGAGCAGTATATCAAGGAAGTGATGACCATCCTCAAGGAAAAGATGGAGGCGGTCCATCTGCCTTGCCGCATTGAGGGCCGACCCAAACACTTCTACAGCATCTACAAAAAAATGATCCGGGAAAACTTGGACATCACCCAATTGTACGACCTCATCGCCTTCCGGGTCATCGTCAAGGAAGTGGAGGAATGCTATGAGGCCCTGATGCACATCCATGCCCTCTGGAAACCCATCCCCGGCAAGTTCACCGATTACATCAGCCTGCCCAAAAGCAACCGCTACCAATCCCTGCACACCAAGGTCATCGGTCCTTACGGCGAACGGATCGAGATCCAGATCCGCACCGAAGAGATGCACCGAGTGGCCGAGGAAGGGATTGCTTCCCACTGGCAATACAAAGAAGGGCACGGCGTGGACGAGACAGACGCGACAAAGTTCCGCTGGATCCGGCAACTCCTCGAATCCCAACAGATGCAGGATCCCAAGGAATTCCTGGAGGCGGTGCGCATCGACCTCTTTCCCGACGAGGTCTATGTCTTCACCCCCCAGGGGCAGATCAAAATCCTACCCAAAGGGGCCACCCCTATCGATTTTGCCTATGCCGTCCATACCGAAGTGGGGCACCACTGCGCCGGGGCCCGGGTGAACAAGAAGATGGTCCCCTTGAAGACCCCCCTGCAGAACGGCGACGTGGTCGAAATCATCACCTCCGCCTCCCATCAACCGAGCAAGGACTGGCTGAAGATCGTCAAGACCTCCAAGGCGAAGAACCGGATCCGCCAATGGCTCAAGGCCGAGGAGCGAAAGCGGAGTACGGACATCGGGAGAGACCTCCTGGAGAAAGAACTGCGCAAATATCACCTAGGCTCGCTCCAGGGGAAAGGGGAGGCCCTGCAGCGCGTCGCCCAGGAGCTTTCTTTTCAAAAAATGGAAGATCTCTTGGCCGCCCTCGGCTTCGGCGAGATTTCCGTCCGCCAGGTGGTCCATCGCCTGTTGCCCAAGGAAGAGTCGCCGGAGAAGAAGCCAGAAACCTCTTTTTTGGCCTCTTTAAAAAAGCGGTTCAAAAAGGAAAAAGGGGGGGTGGTGATCCGGGGCGTTCATGATGTCATGACCCGTTTCGCCAAGTGCTGTTCCCCCCTGCCCGGCGACGAGGTGATCGGCTTTATCACCCGGGGGAGGGGCATCACCATCCACGCCCGTTTCTGTCCCCAAGCGGCCTTGGAAGATCCGGAGCGGATGATCGAGGTCCAGTGGGATCTCTCCCAAAAGGACCGGACCTATTATCCGGTGAAGATCGAGATCTGGTCCACCGACCGGAAGGGGATGTTGGCCGAGGTCAGTTCGGCCATCACCCTGGCCGAGGCCAACATCTTGAAAGGCGACGTGGTCACCACCACCGACCAGAAGGCCTTCTATCAATTCGTCATTGAAGTGACGGACACCCACCACCTTCAGACGGTGATGGCACACCTGAAGAAGATCAAGGGGGTCATCCGGGTGGTCCGTTCTTTGGAACGGGAATGGTAGGGCTTCAGACGGCGCGGGTGACCTTTCCGGAACGGAGGCAGCGGGTACAGACATTGATGCGGCGGACCCGTCCGTTGTGCAGGGCCTTGACCCGTTGGAGATTGGGTTCCCATCGTTTGAAGGTCTTGTTGTTGGCGTGGCTTACATTATGGCCGTTTTGATGGCCTTTTCCGCAAAGGGTGCACACTTTGGCCATGGTTTGGTTTCTCCTTTCCGAAGACAGGTAAAGACGCCGAGGCGTCGGGGCGCTGATCGAAAGGCCGATCGTTTCACCCTCGGCCGCCCGGGGCGCCCCTTCAGCTCATAGAATCCAAAAGTCCCCTTAACCGGCAACCGCTCAGACCCAGAGGATAGGCGGTTCCTGAGGTTCCCGGGCAATGATTTCTCCGATAAGAAAACACCGTTCCCCTGTTGCCTTGAGGACCGACAGGGCCTCGGCCTCTTCCTCGGGGGGGACGATCACGATCATACCCAAGCCGTTGTTGAAGACCCGGAGCATTTCTTCCTCTTCAATACGGCCCAAACGCTGCAACAGGGTAAAGATCGGCGGGATCTCCCAGGAACCCTTGATCAGCTTAGCCCGGCAATGGGCCGGGAGGACGCGGGGGAGGTTTTCGGTGATCCCCCCGCCGGTGATGTGGGCCAGGCCCCGCACCACCGATTCCCGGATCAAGGCCAGGACGGAGGAGACATAAATACGGGTCGGTTTAAGCAACTCCTCGCCCAAAGGGAGGCCCAATTCGGACAGGATCTCCTGGGGTGGAATCCTGAGGTCGTCGAAGAAGATCTTGCGTACCAGGGAGTACCCGTTACTGTGCAGGCCGTTGGAGGCCAGACCAATGATCCGGTCCCCCGGGCGGATGGTCGAACCGTCAATGATCTTTCGTCGTTCGACAATTCCGACCACGAAACCGGCCAGGTCGTATTCGTCCGGGGCGTACATGCCGGGCATCTCCGCCGTTTCTCCGCCGATCAAGGCGCACCCGGCTTGTTGGCAGCCGTGGACGATCCCTTCGACGATTTCCGTCTGTACCTCCAGGTTCAACCGCCCCGCGGCCAGGTAATCGAGAAAAAACAGGGGCTTTGCCCCTTGAACAACGATGTCGTTCACGCACATGGCCACGAGATCAATGCCCACGGTCCGGTGTTTCCCCAACCGTTGGGCGACCTTCAGCTTGGTCCCCACCCCATCGGTGGAAGAGACCAAAACCGGTTCTTCATAGGCCGATGGGTCCAGACGAAAAAGTCCGCTGAAGCCTCCTATGTCGCTGATCACCCCCGGCGTGAAGGTCTTCCGCACCAAGGGTCGGATCCGTTCGACAAAGGCGTTTCCAAGCCCGATGTCCACCCCTGCCTGTTGATAGCGATCCGTCATCCGCCCTTCTCCGGAAAAAACCTACACCTTGGGAGTATCGGTAATTTAAACAACAAATATTATAAAAAAATCGGGAAAAAGTCAAATCCAAAATGACTTTTTCTTTATCGGTTGAAAAGGAACAACAAAGGGGCCTTTTAGGGAAAAGGACCTGGAAGCCTTAGGGAAAAACGGTTTTAGGGCTTCAAGGAAATAAGGGCGAGGACAAGAGAAGATAAGGGCCTATCCGTTTTTGGGAAGAGAACCGTTTGAGAAAGGAGATGAAGCCATGCTCAAGATCGGACATCGGGGGGCCATGGGCTACGCACCGGAAAACACCCTGGCCTCCTTTGCCAAGGCCTTGGAACTGGGCGCAGACGGGGTGGAACTGGATGTCCGCCTGTGCCGAAGCGGGGAATTGGTGGTCATCCATGACCGCCGGGTGGATCGGACCACGGACGGATCGGGGTGGGTGGCGGAAATGACCCTGGAGGAGTTGAAGGCCTTGCGCGTCAAAGGAGGGGAAGGGATCCCCACCTTGGACGAAGTCCTGGACTTTTTGGATCATCGGGCATTGATCGATATCGAATTGAAGGAGGAGGGGACGGCCGAAGCCGCGGCCCGCCTCCTGGAGAAGCGGATCCAAGGGGGACGATGGCAGGCCGAAGATTTCCTGGTCACTTCTTTCGACCATTATGAACTCTTTCGCTTTCACCGCTTCCTGCCCGAGGTCCCCTTCGGACCCCTGGTGGTGGCCAAACCCTTAGGCTATGGCCGGATGGCCCAGGAAATGGGGGCTCCCTACCTCTTGCCTTATTTCGAATTCGTGGATCGGCCTTTGGTCGAGGATGCCCACGCAAGGGGGGTCAAGGTCCTGACCTGGACGGTGGACGGAGAGGAAGATATCGCCCGGATGATGGATTTGGGGGTGGACGGACTGATCGGGAATTTTCCGGATCGTCTCCCTGGAAGGTGAAGGGGAGGGCCGGGGGAAAGGCCTATTTCCCGGTCCTTTCGGAAAACCCATCGGCCTCCCCATGACTTGGACGGGGGGATCGGATCCTCCAGACCATGAGGATGGCCGCCGTCACCCCCGCGGTAAAGGCCCACCACACGGGCCGATAATCGTTTCCGGCGTCGAAGACCCAACCGGCCAGAGGGGGCCCGATGATCCCGCCCAAAGAGGCCGCGCCCATAATGATCCCCAAGAGTTTACCAAAGGCCTCCCGCCCGAAATATTCCCGGAGCATGGAGACCCTGAGGACCATGGCCCCCCCAAAGCTGGGAGGGAAAAGGAGGAGGAACAAAATCAGGGCCCAGAAATGCCGGACATAACAAAAGGTAATAAGCCCCAACCCCATAAGGAAAAAGGTCAGGACCATGATCTTCCTTTTGTCGTAAATATCCCCCAGCCAGCCGAAGCCGATCCGGCCGAAAATGCTGAAAAGGGGGATTCCGGCCGCCGTGAAGCCCGCCGCTTGGCGGGAAAGGCCGATGCTGCCCAAGTAGGGCATGACATGGGTGACTACGGCGGTGACGATCATGAAGCGGAAGAACTCGGCCGAAGTCAGATAAAGGAAGGAGCGATCCTTCAGGGCCTCCCCCAAGGTCAAAGGGATTTCCACCTTTTCCGGCAGGGGTCGGCCGTCGGGGGGGAGGGGGAGGCCGTCCGGCAAGTAACCGTAAGGCTCGGGACGGTTGCGGATGATCGCCGTCAAAGGGATCCCCACCGCCCACATGCCCACTCCCAAAAGGACAAGGGCCGTCCGCCAACCGTAGACCTCGATCAGCCAGACGATGAGGGGGATGAACAACCCGCTGGCCCCGAATCCCGAGGCCATAAAACCCAAGGCCTTCCCCGCATTTTTATAAAACCAGTTGGCGATGACGCTCATGGTGACGATGGAGGTGCATCCACCGGCCCCGAAGGAAAGGAAGAGGAAGGCCACATAGAACATGAAGAGGGTATGGGTCAGGCTGAGGAGGATGAGGCCCAGGCCGACGGTGATGACCCCGAAAAACATCAGGCGCCGGGAACCCCATCGGTCCACCAAAAAACCCAGAAAGGGGGCGAAAAGACCCATTTCCAGCCCCCGCAGACTGGAAGCGAAAGAGACTTGGGCGTAACTCCAACCGAATTCCCGGACGATAGGCTCGATGAAGGCGGTAAAGCCGAAAAAGATGATGCTGCTTACATACAGGCCGATGACAAAACAGGCCAGTACGATCCACCATCCATAGAAAAGGGGCATGAAAAGCAAACCTCTATTTATTCTTGAGGAATTTTTGCGCCTCGGCGCTGAAGGTCTGTCCGCTTCCGGCGCCGAGGCAGATATCGGTTTCCAGGCGGAGTCCCCAATCCAAGGGAACGGACAAGGCCATGTTCACCGCCCTTTTGGCCCCGGCCACATGGCGCGGATTCAGGCGGGCGATCTCTTCCGCCAGCTTGCGGGCCTCGGCCAGGAGCTGATCCTTGGGATAGACATGATTGACCAAATGGATCCGCAAGGCCTCCTGGGCGTCGATCCGGCGGCCGGTAAGGATCAATTCCTTGGCGTAGGCCGGGCCGATGATTCGGGGCAGGCGCTGGGTGGAGCCCAAATCGGGGATGACCCCCAAAGGCATTTCGGGCAGCCCGAATTGGGCGTGTTCGGCGCAGATGCGGATATCGCAGCACAGGCTCAGTTCAAAGGCCGCACCCAGGCAGTAGCCGTTGATGGCGGCGATGACCGGCACGGGCAATTCCTCGTAGCGGGTGAAGATGGACTTCAATCCGAACAGGCGGTCGTATCCATCCCGATAAGCGCCGAAGACCCGGCCGGCCCCTGACCCGCCTTCGGCGATCATCTTCAAATCCATACCGGCGCTGAAGGCCTTGTCGCCGGCCCCGGTGAGGATGACCACGCGGATCTCCGGCGTCTCCAGAATTTTTTGGGCGGTGTCCCAAAGCCCTCGGTAGGAATCTTGATTGAAGGCGTTCAGGGCCTGGGGACGGTTGAGGGTGACCGTGGCCACCGGACCTTCCCTGGTCAACAAGACGGCCGTATTTTCGCTCATCTCATTCATCCTTTCTTTATAATGTTATGGATTCATATTTTTTAGGATCATCTAAAAAATAAGACAAAAAATCAAGCCTTCCCGGCCGATCGGATCCTTTTTTCTTGACTCTTTTTTGCCGCCCATCTTATACTTCCCGCCGTCATTAAGCAAGTTTTCATTGATCGGCACCGTCAGGGGATCTTTCCCAGGATCGACTTGTATCATCCGTTCGGTCCATCTCCAGGAAAGGAGCGCTTAACGCGGGGCCGTTATCACCGGGGAGATGGTAGAGAGGAAAATGAAGATCGTCGTGCTCATCAAACAGGTCCCGGCCACCGACAAGGTCAAGATGGATGAGGCCACCGGGACGATGATCCGGGACGGGGTGGAGTCCGAAGTCAATCCCTTGGATCTTTATGCCGTGGAGGAGGCCGTCCGGATCAAGGAACGGTCGGGCGGTGGTGTGGAAATTCATGTCCTTTCCATGGGACCACGAAAGGCCGAAGAGGCGGTTCGAAGCGCCATGGCCCTGGGTTGCGACTACGGCTATCTCCTTTCGGACCGGAAATTCGCCGGTTCCGATACCTGGGCCACCGCCTATACCCTTTCGGAAACCCTGCGTCGGAAGCTCGCCCCCTTCGATCTGATCCTGTGCGGGGAAAGGGCCACCGACGGGGAGACCGGTCAAGTCGGCCCCGAGGTGGGCACCTACCTGAACCTGCCCGTCCTCACCTACGTCCGGAAAATCGAGACCCTTCGAGAGGACGCCGTTATGGTGCAGCGGGCCGTCGAAGGAGGCCACGAAGTGATCGAGGCCCCCTTGCCGGCCTTGATCAGCGTGGTCAAGGAGATCAATCATCCCCGCCTACCCAATTTCAGCGGCAAGATGCGGGCCAAGAAGGCGGAGATCCCCGTTTGGACGGCCGAGGACCTCGGAGTGGATGAAAGCCGCTTGGGGCTCAAAGGCTCACCCACGCGGGTGGTCAAAATCTTCAGGCCGCAAGTGGCCCGAAAAGGAAAGATCGTCTCGGCCCGGGAGGACCTGGAAGGGGCGGTGGTCGGGTTGGTGGACTTTTTGAGAGAAAAGGCGTTGCTTTAGTCTGTTTGCTCCTTGAATGGCGTATCTCCTTCCTGGTATCTTGTGTTTTAGGAACGCTTGACGGTTTTTTAGTTCAGAGTTCGGAGTTCGAAATACAGGATAAAGGATCGAGGATAAAGGATAAAGGATAAAGGATCGAGGATCGAGGATCCAGCATCCAGTATCCAGTATCAAGAGTCCGGAGTTCGGAGTTCAGAGAAAACCCAATAAACCCAAGTAACCCTATTAACCCGAGACAAGATACGCTTCACGAAGTAGGAGTTTGCATGTCGGAACAGGATTACCGTCACCATAAAGGGGTCTGGGTCGTCGGAGAGATGCGCCAAGGAAAGATCCATACCGTTTCTTTTGAATTACTGGCCTGGGGCCGCGCCTTGGCCGATGCCCTGGAGGAAAAACTGACCGTCGTCATTCTCGGCAAGGAGTTGGAAGATCAGCTGGAAGAACTCATCCTCCGCGGGGCCGACCAAGTCCTGGCCGTGGATCACCCTGCTTTGGAACATTTCCAGGTGGATCCTTTCAGCAAGATCCTTTCCGCCCTGATCGAAGAAAACAAGCCGGAGATCCTCATCGCCGCAGCCACCACCATGGGGCGGACCCTCATGCCTGTCTTGGCCGTCCAGGTAGGGACCGGTTTGACCGCCGATTGCACGGGTTTGGAAATCGACCCCGCTGAAAGGCTGCTGATCCAGACCCGACCGGCCGTGGGGGGAAACATCATGGCCGTGATCAAGACCCCCGTGCATCGCCCGCAGATGGCCACGGTCCGGCCCAAATCCAAAAGGCCCCTCCTCCCCGATCCCCAAAGAAAGGGGGAGATTGTCTTTAAGGAATTTCCTGAAGAATATTATTTTTCCCGGGTCAAACGGCTGGCTTTCATCCCGCAAGAGGAGGAAGGGGTGCCCATCCAGGACGCGGAGTGTGTCGTAGCCTTCGGCAAGGGACTCAAGGACGGCCGCCATGTGGAGATGATCCGCGAATTGGCCCGCCTTTTGGGCGGAGCGCTGGGGGCCTCGAGGAACGCCACCGAGGCCGGATGGATCGGTTATGCCCATCAAGTGGGCTTGAGCGGAAAGACGGTGAACCCCCGACTCTATGTGGCCTTGGGGATATCCGGGGCGGTGCAACACCTGGCCGGCATGTCCTCGGCGGAGACGATCGTCGCCGTCAATGCCGATCCGGAGGCCAACATCTTTAATGTGGCCGATTACGGCATAGTCGGCGATCTCTTCGAGGTCGTCCCTTTGTTGATCGCCAAACTGAAAGAAGCGGCCAAGGAGGGTTAAGTCATGAATAATGAAGTTGCATACGGCAAGGTCACCCCGGAAATCGTCGCTGAACTCAAGGCGATTGTCGGGGAAAACCATACCATTCAGGAGGACAAGGAGAAACTCAAGGCCTACGGCATGGACACCCTTTCCCTCCTCACCGGTTTTACGGCCGATCCGGAGGTGGCCGTCCGCCCGGAAAATACGGCCCAAGTTTCGGCGGTATTGAAGCTGGCTTCCCGGTATCGGATCCCGGTGACGGCCCGCGGGGCCGGGACCGGCTTGGCCGGTTCGGCCATCCCCACCTGCCGGGGGATCGTCCTTTCCCTGGAAAGGATGAACCGGATTTTGGAAATCGATCCGGTGGATCGGGTGGCCGTGGTCGAGGCCGGGGTGATCACCAAGGAGCTCTGCCGCCGGGTGGAGGCCTACGGTCTCCTGTACGCCGGCTATCCCATGAGCACCGAGAGCAGTTTCATCGGCGGCAATGTGGCCACCAACGCCGGGGGGGCCAAGGTCATCCGCTACGGGAACACGCGTAAGCACATCCTCGGTTTGGAAGTGGTCCTGGCCAATGGAGAGATATTGGAACTGGGCGGCCGTTACCGGAAGAGCACCTGGGGATACGATCTGATGGAGATCATCATCGGTTCGGAAGGGACCTTGGCCGTGGTCACCAAGGTCATCGTCAACCTTATTCCCGGAGGGGGAAAGACCCTGGACCTGATCGTCCCCTTTCCGGACCCGGAAACGGCGGTCGGGGCCGTTTCCAAGATGATCGTGGAAGGCAACATCCTTCCCGTGGCCGTGGAATACATGGATCGTCTCTGTTTGACCCTGTCGGCCAAGCATCACGAGATCACCTTGCCTTTTACCGATCGGGAGGATGCCCAGGCCTTTCTCATCGTCCAAATCTATGGGAACACGCCGGAGGAATTGGAAGCCCTTTATGAAAAGGCCGGGGAACTTCTCCTGGGAAACGGGGCCCTCGATGTCTTCGCCGCCGAAAGCCGTAAGGATGCGGAAAATGTCTGGAAGGTGCGGGAGGAATACAGCCCGGGACTCCGGTTCTTGGGCAAACCCCTTTACAACAACCCGGGCGATGTCATCGTCCCCTTTTCCAAGGTCCCGGAGATGATCCGGGAGCTGAGGCGGCTGGAAGAGAAGCACCATATGACCATCGCCACCGTCGGCCACATTGCCGACGGCAACCTCCACACCCTTTTTGTCAAGCCGGACGAAGTCCCCCTCGAGGCCTGGACCGATTACGCCAAGGCCGTGTACGAGGAGATGACCGACATCGCCTTGCGCTTGGGGGGGGTGGGCAGCGGCGAACACGGCATCGGGTTGTTGAAAAAATCCGTATTCCTACGCAGCAAGTCTCCCACGGAAATCGAGATCATGCGGGGCATCAAAAAGGCCTTTGATCCCCAAGGGATCCTCAACCCGGGAAAGATCTTTTAATGGGTGGACACCTTTCCCCCTTTTCTTCCCCTATCACCAAGGAAGTAGGGCGGGGAGGAGAAAGAAAGGAGGGGCCTTGAAAGAACAGGGAGTTCATGAACCGGCGATGGATCTGGAGCTCTTGTTTAAACCCCGTTCTTTGGCGGTGATCGGCATCTCCAAGGATTTGGGTAGGGGGGGCGGCTTCATTTGGTGGAAGATCCGGAGCCAGGGGTTTCCGGGGAGGGTGTTTCCCGTAAGCCGGAGTTGCCGGGAGCTGGACGGCGTCCCCTGTTTTCCGTCTATTACCGACATCAGGGATCCCGTGGACCTGGCTATCGCCGCCGTTCCGGCTGCGGCGGTGGAACGGGTCTTGGAGGAGTGCGCCCAAAAAGGGGTGAAGTTCGTCATCGTCCATGCCGCCGGATTTGCTGAATTGGGGGAGGCCGGTAAAGGTCTCCAGGAAAGGATCTTGGACATCGCCCGGCGGGGAAATATTCGATTGGTCGGCCCGAACTGCATGGGCCTCTTTTGCCCGGAGTCCCGCTTGAACACGATCGTCGAGGTGGATCCGGCCGAAGCCGAGCCCGGCGGCGTGGCCTTTTCCGGACAGAGTGGTTGGGCCACGGAGCATTTCGTGGTCGGGGGAACGGCGAGGGGCCTGCGGTTCAGTAAGGTCATCAGCAGCGGTAATCAGGCGGATTTGGGTTTTTTGGATTTCCTTTCCTATTTCGGGGAAGACCCTTCCACCCGTCTGATTTGCGCCTATTTGGAAGGTTTAGGGGAAAAGGGTCGGGCGGTTTTGGCCTCGGCCCGTCGTATCGGCCGGATCAAGCCGGTGATCGTTTGGAAGGCCGGGTTCAGTCAAGCCGGGGCGAGGGCGGCTTTATCCCACTCCGGTTCGGTCACCGGAAACCGACAGGTGTGGCAAGGGGCGGCCAAAGGGGCGGGGATCGTTCAAGCCGAAGGGTTTGAAGACTTGATGGATCTGGCCGTGGCCTTTTCCTCGCCGCCTTATCCCCGGGGGAAAAGGGTCGGCATCATGGCCGAGGCCGGAGGTGGAGGCATTTCCACGGCCGATGCCTGCGAAGGCCTGGGCCTTAAGGTGCCTGTCTTCAGTCCTGATCTTCAGAGACGCCTCTCGGAATTTTTAAAGGACTATCTGCCCCCATTTTCCGGGACATCCAATCCCCTGGATCTGGTTTGGCTGCCACGGGAAACGGCCCTGACCATCTGCACCCGAAGCCTGGAGTTGATGGCCGAAGAAGTGGATGCGGTCATCGCCATGTCCTACTTGCCCTTTGTCGTCCCGGAGATGCTTACGCCTTTTTTAAAGGCCGTAAAGGCCTTGAGGGATCGCTTACAACTGCCCGTTTATCTGGTTCCGCCTTATGCGGCCAAGGCCGTGGAGGCGATGAAGACCTTGACCCTGGCCGGGATCCCGGCCTTCCCCTCCTTCGAAAGGGCGGCCCGGGCCGTAGCCGCAACTTTTTCCTGGCGGGCCTGGGCCGAGAGGGAAGGGAATTGAGGACCCACCGGGGAAGATCACCCTACATATTCCTCTTCGCGGAACATCCCTTCCATCAGGGCCAGGTATTCGGCCTTGGTCATGGCCGGTCGGTAGGTGGAGAGGATCTCCTTGGCCTGGACCGCCCCGCCGGCCAATAGGTCAATGATGGTCATGCCCATGACCTTGGCGGGCGCGATCACCGCCGATTCATAATCTTCGATGCGGAAATCATTACCGTGGCTTTGCCCGGCGGCGCCGCCGGCATAGGGGTGAATGGCCGGCAGGATCTGGCTGACATCCCCCATATCGGTGGAGCCGGCCAGGTGCCCCTCCCCTCGCCCCGCCTTTTCTTCCCCCAAAAGGTGAAGGGCGTTCTTGAGGAAGACCTCTTCCAGGCCGGGGTGATTGAGCATGGGTGAATAACCGGCCAATGTGGTGATCCGGACCTTTCCTCCCACGGCCAGGGCCCCGGCCCTTAGACAGCGATCCACCTTTTCCTCGGCCAGGCGGATGGCTTCCCAGGATTTTCCGCGGACGAAGGTCTCCATACGCACATCCGCCGGGACGATGTTGACCGCCTCCCCTCCCTGGGTGATGATGGGATGGATGCGGATGGCGTCCTTTTCCCGAAAGGTCTCCCGCTGGGCATGGATGGCCGCCAGGGCGATCATGGCCGCGTTCAAGGCGTTGACCCCCTTATGGGGGGCCGCCCCGGCGTGGGCGGCGCGGCCGATGAAGCGGATCTCTTTGGCCAGCATTCCGTTGCTGGTGCCGCCCACTCCGAGCATTTTCCCTTGAGGGTGGACATGGCTGTGCACCATCATGGCCAAATCCACATCGTCGAATTCGCCCAGCCGAATCAATTCCTGCTTGCCGGCTAAAAAGCGGATTTTCCCTTCCTGACGAAGCCGGTTCCGGAACTCGATCTCGATGTATTCCTCAGCCGGTACGGCCATGAAGATCACCCGGCCGGAAAGATGGTCCAGGACATGGGAGCCGACAAAACCCAAGGCCGTACCCAGGAGCATCCCTATCTGGGCGTGATGGCCGCAGGCATGGGCGGCCCCGCTTTGGGGGTCCGCCTGGGGATGGTCAGGGATGAGCAGGGCGTCCAATTCACCCAGGACCGCCGCGGTCGGTCCTTCTTCTCTTCCCCGAAGGATCCCTTTGACGCCGGTCAGGGCCAGGCCGGTTCGGTGAGGAATTTCCCACTCGGCGAACATCTCGGCCACCAGGCGAGCGGTCTTTTCCTCCCGAAAGCCCGTTTCCGGCGTTTTCAGGACCCTTTGGGTCAGGGAGATGATGGTTTCCTTTTTTTGGTCGATGACCCGGCCAAATCGTCTTTTCAATTCATCCACGGAAGGTGTCATGGAACATCCCTTCGGGCCACAGCCCCACACCGGTCACGGGAGGCCGGTGGGGAATACTCATTAAGATTCAGGGTTGTACTTTAAACCACAGGGGTTTTCGGGCGTAGGGGTGGCCGCTGTAATTGACGGTAATCTCCTCCCCGGCCCGGATGGGTGTTAAGGTGATGAACTCGATGACCTGCTCCTCCAAACATTTCCGATAATAGGCATTCGGTTCGTAGGAATGGTTGATCAGCGAGCCGAGGCCCAGGGCGATGGCCGCCCGATCCTGCTCCACACCCCAACCGAAGGCGTAGTGATGGAGTACTGTCTTTTCGATGAGTTCCCAATCGTTGGGGGGGATTTCGATGATCGGCGCCCGCTCGAGGAGAAAGTCCCGGGGAAGGTCCCGACGGGCGAAGACCCCTCGTCCCTTTCCGGGGACGGTCTTTATTTCGAGATAGGGATGCACAAAGGGGCCAAGATCCGTTTCCGTGGCCAACGCCGTACCGTCCCCTTTGTATTCCTTGGAAAAAGTCCGGCTCTCAACAAGGGAAGATTTCGTTCCTCCCTTCGCTCGGGGGATAATCCTTCCCGGTCGGACGGTTTTAGACCTCCAAGTATTTGGCCCGTATTTCAGGGTTGGCCTGGAGTTCCTCCACCGTGCCGCTGAACCCGACATGGGCCTTGCCCATGAGATAGATGCGGTGGGCCAAGGACATGGCCACCTTGAGGTTATGTTCCACCAAAAGAATGGAAACGCCGGCCTTGTTGATTTCGGCCAGGACGTCGCGCACCTCCTTGACCATGAGCGGGGCCAGGCCCTCGGTGGGTTCGTCTACCAACAAAAGTTCCGGATTACCCATCAGGGAGCGACCGATGGTCAACATCTGTTGCTCCCCGCCGGAAAGGAACCGTCCCTTTTGGTCCGCTCTGGTCTCCAGCATGGGGAAGTGACGGAAGATCCTTTCGATGGTCCAGGTCTTCGGGTCTTCGGGATTCCGGATCTTTCCCCCCTTGACCCCTAACAAGAGGTTGTCCACCACCGAAAGGTTGGGGAAAATACGCCTTTCTTCCGGGACGTAGCCGATACCGGCCCGGGCCGTTTTATAAGGGGGGTACCCGATGATTTCCTGACCCTTAAAGCGGATGGAACCCGATTTGGGTTTGACCAGACCCATGATGCTCTTCAAGGTCGTGCTCTTGCCCATGCCGTTTCGGCCCAGGAGGGCGACCAGTTCCCCTTCTCCGACGGTCAAGGAAATCCCCTGCAAGACATGGCTGGTTCCGTAAAAGGTGTTTAAATCTTTGACTTCAAGCAGCATCGTCGGTCGCCCCGTTATTCAAAAAAATTTTTGGATTTCAAAGGTTCACAGGGATGTAATTTCAAAGGCGTTCGCTTGAATCCTTGATCCCTTGGCGTCTTGCTTCCCTGCCTTAAGGCCCTCTGGTTTAATACTCCATTTCTCCCAGATAAGCCTCTTTGACCGCGGGATTGTCGCGGATTTCACTCGGGGTCCCGGTGGCCAGGATCCGTCCGTAATGGAGGACGGTGATCCGGTCGGCCAAGGAAAAGATCACATCCATGTCGTGTTCGATGATGACCACGGTTTTGCCTTCGGTCAGATGACGGATCAGTTCCACGGCCGTCCGGGTTTCGTCCCGAGACATGCCGGCCGTGGGTTCGTCGAGCATGACCAGGTCCGGATCGGTGGCTAAGGCCATACTGATCTCCAAGGCCCGATTCTTGCCGTAAGAAAGCATGCCGGCCGGGATGTTGCGCTGTTCGATCAAGTTGATCCGCTTCAACATCTCCTCGGTCTCCCGGGTGATGGCCTGCATCTTGTCCAGTTTACGGAACATCTGAAACCGAATTTTATTTTTGGAAAGGACGGCCTGGCGGATATTCTGAAAGGCGGTCATGCGGCCGAAGGTGCTGGTGATCTGGAAGGATCGTCCCATGCCCATGCGCGTCAGTTCATGTGGCGTGAAACGGGTGACTTCCTTTCCCTTGAAAAAGACCTGTCCGCCCGTGGCATGGTAGTGGCCGGTGATAACATTGAAAAGGGTGGTCTTGCCCGCCCCGTTGGGCCCGATCAGGGCGTGGCGTTCCCCTTCCTCTACCTGGAAATTCACGTCGAAAAGGACTTCCAGACCTTTGAAGGCGTGGTAGAGCCCCTTGGTTTCGAGAATTATCATCTCAGGACCGCTCCTTTGCAGACCGTTTCGCTTTAAGGTTTTGGAAAATTCCGATCAGCCCCTGGGGGGCAAAGAGGACGACGAGGATGAAAATGGCCCCGTTGATCAAACCGATCCGGTCGGTGAAACGGATGACGACATCCTCCAGGATGTGCAAGACGGCGGAACCGACCAAGGGCCCGAAGAAATTGCCGATCCCGCCGATGTAGGCCATCATCAAGGGCTTGAAGGAGGTGTTGATATCCAAGACACCGACGGTGGAAACGAGCTTCATCAATAAGGCGTGGACGGCCCCGGCGATACCGGCGAAGGTCCCGCTGACCAAGAGATTGATGGCCCTGGTCTGGGCGAGGTTGAAGCCCAGGTAATCCATGCGCAGGGCATTGTCCCGGATGGCCGTGATATGACTGCCGAAGGGGGTCTTGGTGTAGAACCAGAGCAAATAGAGACACAGGGCCACCACGGCAATGGCGAAGTAGTAGAAATGGATCTTATCGGTCATGTCAATGGAGACCAAACCGGGGATCTTCAAGGGCGGCACGGCGGCGATGTTGATCCCGTCTTCCCCTCCGGTGACTTCCCGAAACTTCAAGGCGGCGACAAAGATGACCATGCTGAAGGCCAGGGTCAACATGGCGAAGGCGGTCCCGCTGACCCGGACCAATAAGGGGCAGAGGATCAGGGCCAAAAGGCCGGCTGCCAGTCCGCCGGCCAGGATGGTGGGGATAAGGGGGAACCCTTCGATGTGCCTCAAGACCAGGGCGACCGTATAGGCCCCGGTGCCGAAAAACATGGCATGGCCGAAGCTCAGCACCCCCATGTAGCCCAGGAGGATGTTCAGGGTCACGGCATAGAGAGAGTAGACGGCGAAGGCGATGAACATGTTGAGGTAATAGAAGTTGAGCAGAAAGGGGAGCAGGAGCAACAGGGCGGTCAACGCCCCCCAGAAGAGCCAGCGGGTCAGCTTTGTCCTCATTCTCTCTCTCCGAACAGTCCCATAGGTTTGAAGGCCAAGACCAAGGCCATAAAGGCGAACATCAATATCGGTGCCAGTCTGGGGATGAACTGGATACCGTAGGCGTTCAATTCACCCAAAAAGAGGGCGATGATGAAGGCCCCCAAAAGACTCCCGAATCCACCGACGACGACTACGACAAAGGCGTCCATCCCCAATTGGTCGGCCATGCCGGGAAAGACGGTCAACAGCGGTCCGGCCACAGCCCCGGCCACACCGGCCAGCCAGATACCGATGCCGAAGACCAGCATGAAGACCAAAGGGGTGTTGATCCCTAAGGCGCTGACCATCTCAGCGTCGGAAACGGCGGCCCGGACGATCTTCCCCAATCGGGTTTTGAACAGGATCAAAGCCATGAAGCCCAGGATGAGCAGGGACAGGCCGATGACGAAGAGGCGATAGACGGGATAGGTTAAACCGGCGACTTGGACCAGCCCGCTTAAACTGGCGGGGACTTTGACCACCAGACTCTCGGTGCCCCAGAAGAGCTTGACCACTTCCAGAATGACCATCATGATGCCCACGGTGATCAAGAGCTCCGCCAAATGACCGTGTTTGTGAACCGGCCGCAATAAAAACCGTTCGGTTAAAACCCCGACGATGCCGGCGATGAGGGGGGCAAAGACCAGGGCGGCCCAGAAGTTGCCGGTGACCTTCATGACGGAGTAGCAGAAATAAGCGGCCAGCATGGCGAAGGAGGCGTGGGCCAGGTTCAATATCCCCATCATGCCGAAGATGAGGGTCAAACCGGAGGCAATGAGAAAAAGCAACATCCCATAGGCCAGGCCGTGCAGGGCCTGGGCCACGTATAATACCGTTGTCGGACTCATCGGTGGATTCTCCCGACTAATTGGATCGCCAGAGGATTTGCCTAATTTTGAAAAAACTCTCTTTGCCGGGGTTCGTCTCCTTCAGGCTTTTCCATCAAAGAAGACGAACCCCGGCAAAAGAGGCAACGGCTACTTTTTCGCCGGTGGGGCCGGTTTTTCGGCGGGTTTAGCTGCCGGTGCTGCCGGTTTAACCGTGGGAGCCGCCGGCTTGGATACTTTAGTAACCCGGCCTACCAGACGGACATCAATGGACGGCAGACAGTCCTTGGCCGGGATCCAAAGGGGTTTGCCGGGGGCGGCGTTGTTGGGCTGCTCCCAGGTGTTGGGAAATTCCAATTCAGCGATGGGACGGTCGGCTACGACTTGATGATCGTCAGGACGCATATAGTGTTTCCAGCCGAAGAAATCGAAGGTGTCCCCTTCCCAGGCGGCGATGATCTTTTTCGGATCCAGACTACCGGCCTTTTGGACGACCTGGAAATACCAGTAGTAACCGGTCATATTCCGATACCAACCGCCGTTGGGCCATTGGTACAAGGGGGTATTATAAGGGGCTTTCCAAGTTTTCCAGAGCTTGTTCCAGATATCGCACAGTTTTTTGGTGTTGGGCAGGTCCCGGTTGAGTTGGAAGTCGGTGCAAAGGACCAAGCCCCGGCCGGCGGGCCCGCCGATCACTTCCAGAGGCCGGGCGTCATCCAAAAAGGGGCTGGCCATGGGGATAAAGAGATCCGGTTTGAGAGGGCTTTTTATTCCGAGCTGACGGGATTGCTTGATCAGATTTTCATTATCCGCTCCCCAGGCCATGGTCACCACCACTTCCGCCCCGGAGGCCCTGACCTTTTCTAAATACGGGGCGAAGTCCTTAGTGAACAAGGGGAAGTACTCTTTGCCCACGATCTTGGCGTTGGGTTTGACTTCTTTGATGGTCTTTTCAAAGACGCTGGTGGATTCATGTCCCCAAACATAATCCTGGGCCAAAATATAGAATTTGGTCTCCGGTCGGTTCTTGTAAAAGACGCCGAGACTCTTGGCCGAGGTGGAGGAGGTGCCGCAGGTCCGGAAAAAATATTCGTTGAAATTGGGAAGTTCCGTCAATTCGTCCGAATAGGCCGATACATTGACGAAAATGACCTTGTATTCCTTGGCCAGGGCCTGGCCGATCTTGGCCAGGTGGGTGCCGGCCACGCCGGTGAAGGCGTGGATTTTGTCTTGCAAGATGGCCTTTTCCAAGGCGCGCCGGGCCGGATCCGGGGCCGATTGGGTGTCCACCTTGACGATTTGAATCTTTTTCATCTTACCGTCCACTTTGATGCCGCCTTGGGAATTGATGTCCTGGGCGACGAACCCCAATATGGCGTAATAGGCTTCCCCGATGTAGGCGTTGGGTCCGGTAAAGGAATCCCAAATGGCTACCCGGATGGTATCCCCCGAAGTGGGGAAGGTTTGGTTGTTGGGGTCATACTTGGACAGGTCCCCTTTGAGCGGGACGAAGGCCTGAACCGGACTGAGGCCGAAAAGGATCAGGGCTAAAAACAAGAAACCGACCCATCGGGTCCCCCTTTGCCTTACCTGCATTGCCTTTTTCATGGCTTCTCCTTTCTTTACAGTTAGGTTATTACGATTTGCCTAAATCCCAAATCGGTTTTTCCGGTATAGATCGGGAATTCCTTCGCTGACTTTTTTGGACGCCCCTTTCAAGAAGGGTCGTCCCTCAAAGGAATTTCGAGAAGATGAATGAGGGACGAGTGGGTCGGAGAGGATATGGTCTCTGGTGAATTGAAATGGAGCCCCTTGGCCCAGGAGCTTTACGGCGTTTTTTTTCGGATCCTTCATGAATCCTCTTCGGGGGATCAGATCAAAGGTTCTTGTTTTTTGTTTACCGGCCCTAAGCCAAAAGGCCGAAATATGAACGCCGTTTTGAATAAAGAAATGTTTTCTCCAATACGGTTAAAATTCTTACCCTACCATTTCTTGATGTGTCAAGAAAAAAATAGAGAAGCTCCGAAGCCTCAAGGAAAAGGGGACATCTTCTAAATCCTAAAGCACGAAAGAAGAGCTTATGGGCAACCCTGCATCCCGCGGCGAAGGCCAAGAGGATCGAAAGGGCGAAAGAAAAGGTCTATGCGTCTCGGACCGGCCAAACATAGAAATAAGGGCCTTTTTTTTGGCCTACGCCGACCGCCCCTTTTTGCAGGTAAAGGGCGTAGGCCCAATCCGGTTCAAAGAAACTGGTGGTGGAGGACCAATACTCGCTGCGGACCTCGGAAAAAGGATGATCGGCTGGTAGGGCGGGGCTGTGACGGTCGGCATCTACCAGGGATTCCAGTTCGTTGATGTTGGGAAGCCGCCAGGGACCGTCGGCCCTTTTTAGGTTCCATTGGGCCACGGCCTCCAGGGCCTCGGTCCAGGTAACCGGTTTCCTTAAAAGGTCCGCCTGACCGTACCAGACCAGATCGGTCAGCCGGTCCAAAACAACATCTTCCCTAACCAAAAACCGGGGTTCGGGCCATCGGGCGCCGGTTTGAAAATCTCCGTCCTGCCCGGTTCCCGGACAGGGAATTTCTTTTCCATTCGCATCAAAGCACTTCTTCTGCCCTGTGGCCGGAAGGATCCCGAATCCCTCTCCACGCACCGGCCAAAGTAAAAAGGCCTGGTTCTTGCCTCCGTAAAACATCCGTCCCCCCTCGGTATGGACATACCAGGCATAGGCGGGCTGTATAGCCGCCGTGGTCGAGGTCCAATACCAGCTCAAAAAAACCCCATTAAAGGGATGTCCTTGGGGCAGGGCGGGCTTGCGGCTTTGATGATCCAGCAGGCTGCGCAGCTCCCGGCGGTTGGGGAGTCGCCAGTCCGAAAAACCGAAGGTTCTTTCCCGGTTCATTTGCGCCACCCAAACCAGGGCCTCGGGCCAGGTCAGGGGAAATTCGGCTACATTGGCGTTTTTCGTCCAGGCGAGTCCGGTCAGCCGATCCACGACGATTTCGTCCTGAACCTGGAACCGCGGTCGAGGCCAGGGCAGACCTTTTTGCCATTGACCATCTTGGCCGCTGTTTGGGCAGGGGATCACCTTCCCGGCCTCATCGAAACAAAGGGATTGTCCTGTCTTAAGATACCCTTTGGGGGCCATGGGCGGAAAATGTCTTCATGGGTTGGATCCTGTTTTCGGAAGACCATGATAATCATAAGAAGATTCAGGGTCAAAGAAAATTTTTCGGTCCCGGGGTTGATTCCTTCATGGTGTTGACTTTTGCCGGCGGCCGTGGTTTAAACCAGAAAGGTGAATAAAAGGCCGATAAAAATTATTCTTGAATTCAGGAAGGACGGAAATTTTATGGAAGAGGAAAAGGTCGTCCGAACCTTGTGCAACAGCCACTGCGGCGGCACCTGTGAGATGAAGGTCCATGTCCGCGGTGGGAAAATCGTCTATATCGAACCGGAAGACCGTGAAGGCCATGCCAAGATGTGCGCCCGCGGCCACGCCTATCGGCAGCGGGTTTACGCCCCGGACCGATTGTTGCATCCCCTAAAAAGGACCGGCCCCAGGGGATCAGGAGAGTTTCAGAAGGTTTCCTGGGAAGAGGCATTGGACTTCACCGCTTTGGAAATGAAACGCATCCGCTCCGAATACGGCAATGCGGCCATCCTCCACTTTTGCTCCATGTGCGATCCCTATACCCTCCATCATGTGGGCATTTTTCACCGGTTACTTTGTCAATTCGGAGGTTATACCGCCCCATGGGGTTTCATCTCCAATGAAGCGGCGGCCTTCGCCGCCGGTATCACCTATGGAATGCGGCGTCGCTTCCTCCAGATCGAACATCGTCCCGAGGAATTCCTCCAGGCCAAACTGATTATTCTGTGGGGCTGGAACCCGGTGACCACCGAACAAGGGACCTTAATCCCCTTGTATCTGGCCCGGGCCAAAGAGCAAGGGGCGCGCTTCGTTTGTCTGGATCCTCGTTTCACCGACTCGGCGGCCGTATTCGCCGACGAATGGATCCCCATCCGACCGGGCACGGACGCGGCCGTCCTTCTGGCCATGGCCTATGTCATCATCCAGGAGGAACTTTACGACCGCACCTTTGTCGAGTCTTACACCGTGGGGTTTGAGCCCTTTCGGGATCATCTCTTCGGCCTTCAAGACGGACAGGCCAAGACGCCGGAATGGGCCGAGGCCATAAGCACCGTCCCGGCGGCGACGATCAGGGACCTGGCCCGAGCTTACGCCCAAACCCGACCGGCCGTGTTGGCCGCCAGCATCGGTCCGGGGCGGACGGCTTACGGAGAGCAGTATCATCGAGCTGTAGCCGCCTTGGAGGTATTAACCGGCAACTGGCAGGCGGAAAACTGGGTGACCCCGACCCTGCCGGGGATGCAATACCTTCCCCACATCCCCAGCCCGCCCAATGCGGTGGAGGCCGGCGCCCCGCCCCGTAAAACGGCCCTCCCTTACCGCGGGGCCAGCGTCAATTCCAGCGCCCGGGTCAATGTCAGCTTGTTCGCCGACGCCATCCTGAAAGGCAAGGCCGGCGGCTATCCGGCCGATTACAAGATGCTCTGGCTGTCCAATACCAATTATCTGAATCAATTGGCCGAGGTGAACAAGACTGTCCGGGCCTTCCGGCAATTGGAATTCATCCTGGTCACCGAACAATTCATGACCGCCTCGGCCCGGATGGCCGATATCGTCCTCCCGGTCTGCACCTTTTTCGAACGGGAGGACCTGATCGGGACACGGGGAGGGACCTTCGCCGTCCTCAACCGGGTCATCGAACCCTTGGGAGAATCCCGCTCCCAACTTTGGATCTGTCAGGAATTGGCCCGACGACTGGGCATAGAGGATTTTCCTTATGCCACGGAGTCCGAGCTCCTGGAGGCCATGATCCATCAGGTTCGTTCGGAAACGGACTTGCCGGACCTTGAGACCTTAAGGGGAACGGGCCTTTATCAGGCCGGACCGAAGGCGTCGTCCGAACAGAGGGGAATAGAAAAAGAGGACACGCCGAAACCCCGTTTCCGCACCCCATCGGGTAAGATCGAGATCTTTTCGCAGATCGCCGCAGCCATCCAAGATCCCCTCATCCCGCCTTTGCCTACCTATCTGGAGACGTGGGAGAGTCCAAACGACCCCCTCAGCCGAAAATACCCTTTACAGCTCATCACCCCCCATTTCAAACGGCGGGCCCACAGCCAATTCGACAATCTCCCTTGGCTGAGGGAATTGAAAAAGCAGGCGGTTATGATGAACACCATAGACGCCGAATCCCGCGGCATCCGTAACGGCGATCCGGTCCGGGTCTTCAACGACCGGGGGGAAGTGCGCATCCCGGCTTGGGTGACGGAGCGGATCATGCCCGGTGTGGTCGCCCTGCCTCAAGGGGCCTGGTATAGGCCCGATGAAAAGGGCGTGGATCACGGCGGCTGCGCCAATGTCTTGACCCGAAACCGGACTTCCCCGGGTGGGGGTTTTACGCCCCACACGGCCTTGGTCCAGGTGGAAAAGGTGAGGTGACGGTTATGCAATACGGAATTTATATCGATGCCGCGCGCTGTATGGGTTGCTTTGCCTGTATCGTGGCCTGTAAGGACCTGCACGATCTGCCGGCCGGTCCGGCTTCCTGGATCCGGGTCAAAACCACGGAGAGGGGCCGATTTCCCCACCTGTCGGTTTCCTTTCTGCCCCTCCTTTGTTTCCATTGTCGGCAACCGGCCTGTTTGGAAGCCTGTCCGGCCCAGGCCGTAAGCAAGAGGGCTGAAGACGGGATAGTCGTCGTGGATCGAGAGGCCTGTTTGGGTAAGGATTCGTGCGGTCTCTGTTTGGAGGCCTGCCCCTATGACGCCCCCCAGTTCGGGACCGAAGAAAACCCCAAGATGCAGAAATGCGATCTCTGTCTGGATCGTCTGCAAAAAGGGGAAAAGGCCTTCTGCGCCTTAAGTTGCCCCATGGAGGCCATCGTCATCGGTCCTTTGGAGGAGTTGCAGGCCCGCTTCGGCAAAGAACGGGAAACGGAGGGCTTTACCTTTGACCCCAACCTGGAGCCTTCGGTCGTCTTCAAGGCCAAAAGGGTTTCATCCGCCCTTCGGCCTTGTCGGGAATATATAACCCCCGAGAAAGAAGGGGTTTTTGGGGGTGGGGACGGCGGAAGGAGTGGGTGAAAAAGAAGAAAACCCCCGACGATAATTATTTTAACTTTTTGCGTAGGAATTTCATCTGAAAGACCAGAAAAGGGGAAGTCGGTTCGATCCCTATCCTTTTTCGGTGTCCGGGAAAGGAATCCATTCAATGCGGAGGAGTAATGATGAAAAGCTATGGGTTTCGCTTGGCGGTATGCTCGTTCACGATTTTAACGGCCGTATTCTTTTTTTCCTACACAGCTCAGGCGCAGATGCCGCAGAGGCCCCAGTATCTGGTTTTGAAGGGAGGGATCTATTCGCCGCAGACGGAAAGCCTAAAGGATTACAAGACAGGCTTCAATATGGAAGGGGCCTTCGGTTATCAGTTCGACCGAAACTGGGCCATTGAGGCCGGGGCCGGTTATTTCGAGACCAACGCCAAAAAGGGATGGGTTTACGGTTCGGAAACGGGATGGGATTCCATCCAGCTCCGGGTGGTTCCTCTTACCGTGGCCGTCAAGGGGTCGATCCCGGCCGATCGGGCCGAATTATACGGCATCGGAGGGGTCGGGGTCTATTTCATGGAAACCCGGGTGGACTATGGAGACCGTTACTATAACCGCGGCGACTATGACGACAAAGATACCGAGACCCTCTTCGGCGGCTTTCTGGGGGCGGGGGTGCGCTTTCATGTCTCTCCCAAGATGTTCTTCGGCCTGGAAGGCAAATACCTGTGGACCACCCAGTCCACCTTCACCGCGGCCGAGACCGACCTGAACGGCCTTCAGGCCTCTTTCGTGGTGGGCTTCCGTTTTTAGCCAAAGAGGCGGCCCGGTCGCTTGGAAGACCGGGCCGCCAATCAATAGGCGAGGGGCCGAAGGCTAAAAAAGGCTTATTGTATGAAGGGCGGGTCCTTGTCTTTGTTTCTTTCCCTTATTCAATGAATCCGGCGGAAACGCCCTTTTCGAGCATCGGGATCTCCGGGAGGGCGGAGCAACTTGGCCGGTTCCCGTTCCTAGACTTCCCCTTGGAGTTGGACCGATCCTTGTCCGGCCATGCCTTTGGCCGCTTCCAACCGGGTCTTCAGGTCTTCAATGATCTTGTCTTTTTCCTTGACCTTGGGGAAATATTCTTCTTCAGTCAGGCGTTTGATCTTTGGCCTTTCCTCTTGTAAGCGCCCTTTAAATTCCCTCTCCGTTTCCGGGAGGATCCGCTCCTTAAACTCCTCCTTTTTCTGTTTCAGCCTTTCCAATTCGGCTTGAAGCCGGTTAAGCTTTTTAACCTGTCGGGAACGGTTCTCCCGCTCTTTTTGAAGGACCCGGATCTGCTTCGCCGTCTCTTCCGCCCGACGGCCTCATAAGGACTCTTCAAGGTGCTCCTTTTCGGCCTTCTATTTGAGGAGAACATCCCCGGTCTCCACTTTAAACGGATTATGATGTTTTCCTTTTTCATAAGAGCCTTTTTTCAGGGATGTTCGACCGCAGCCTCGGGAATGGGGTGATGGGGAAGGGGAATTTTGTCAAACACAAAAAGGAAAGAGGGGGGCGGGGTGGGAAAGGGATGCCCAGAAAGGGGGCTAAAGGGTTTCGGCCTTTAACCCCGAAATGAATAACCCATTGAAAATACTATCCATAATTTTGGCATATTTTTTGTAATAAAAACAAAAAAAATGGAAAGAAAGGAGGAAAACATGAGCAAAAGGGCCCTTTGTATCGGTATCAACGATTATCCGGGAACGGGAAGCGATTTGGCCGGCTGTGTCAATGACGCCCAGGACTGGGCCGCGGCCTTGCAAAAAAGGGAGTTCGACGAGGTCCGGCTGCTCCTTGATCGGAAGGCTACGGGAGAGGCCATCAGGAAAGGGATCAAAGACCTCCTATCCCGGGCCCGAACCGGAGACCTGGTAGTGGTTCAGTATTCGGGGCACGGATCCTTCGTGCCCGATGAAGACGGCGATGAACCGGATGGGACCGACGAATGCCTCTGTCCCTACGATGTGAAAAGCAACGGCCCGATCACCGATGACGAACTTTTCGAACTCTTCAACGCCAGGCCGGCCGGGGTTAAAATCTTCATGATCTCCGATTCCTGTCATTCCGGGACGGTGGCCCGATTCGCCCCCATCCAGACCCCGCCGACGATGAAGGGCGGCTTTGCGCCGCAGCGCAAGGTTCGCTTCTTACCGCCACTGGCCTTCCTTTCCCGAAAAGAGGCCGAAAAACTCGGGATGCGGCGGGCCTTTCGGTCTTCCAGCCCTCCAGGTCGTTATGCGGCCTTACTTATGTCCGGTTGTCAAGATACCGAATACAGCTACGACGCTTATTTCCAAGGGCGACCCAACGGGGCCTTTTCCTTTGTGGCCCTACGAACCTTGGAATCCTTGAAACCCGGGGCCACCTATCGGGATTGGTATAAGGCCGTGCGTAAGGTCCTGCCTTCCCAACAATATCCGCAGACACCCAATTTATACGGTTCGACTTCTATGAAAAAATGGAAAGTTTTCGCCTGAGAGGCCGAACCGGCCCGAAGGTACAACCTAAGAGAGGGAACCATGGAGCGATTGGACCCCAAAGACCTGTTGCCTGGAGATGTCCTCCTTTACCATGGCCGAAGTCTGTTGGCCCGACTGATCCGCTTTTTCGACGGGACGGAAGTGAATCACGCCGCCCTCTTTTTAGGCAAAGGAAAGGTAGGGGAGGCCCTGGCCCGGGGCCTGACCCGTCAGACCCTGAAAAAAAGCATGGGGGACGACGCTTATGTGGTGGTTCGGAGATTGAAGACCCTACCGGAAACCATGGAGCCGGTGGTCCGGAAGGGGGAAGCCTATTTGGACTTGGGCAATCGATACGCCTACGACCAACTCTTACTCTTGGCCTTTTTGGGGCTGACCCGAAAACTACCGGTGAATCCCTACTTGAAGGGATTGCTGCGAAAGATCTTCGATCGGGCCGCCTCCTGGCTTACGGCCCAGGGACAAAGACAGCCCATGATCTGCTCGGAATTCGTTTACCGCTGTTACGATGAGGCCCTGCCTACGGCCCAAGATCCTTATTCCTTGGAAATTTGTCCTTTGCCTCGGGATTATCCCGGCGGGACGCCCAAGACCTTTCCCGGCCGCTCCCGGCCGGGAACCCTCCATCGGGACAGCCTTTTGCTCTGGGCCGAAACGGTCTATGGGCAATCCCGTCGTAAAGGCGGGGACATCCTCTTTCCAGAGCGGGGGAAAAAAGCGGCCAAGGCCCTAAGCGGGACTTCGGCAGCCGAGGAAAGGAAGGCGGCGGTCCTGACCTTAGAGGACTTGGCCGAAAGATATCTGGAGGCGGTTAAAACCCCGGTCCCGCAGGCCCGAACGCACGAGGCGTCGTTGCGCAGCCCTGAGATGTTGGAGGCCATTTTCCGATTCCTTTCGGCCTGGTATCAGGCCTTCCCACCCGCCCGGGAAAAGAAAAAGATCAGAGGAAAAAGGTCCGCCAAGGAGGTTGATTGGGGCGAGGCCTTGAAGCGCTTCCTGGAAACGGCGGCCGATTTTGTAACCCCCGGCGATCTCCTCCATTGCCAAGACTTGTTTTCCGTGGGAAGCCTCCATCCCAAAGGCAACTGAAAGGTCCGCCGATCTTGGATAGGATCACTGGCTCCGGTGGCTGCGGTTCCCTGCCCGGAAAGGAGAACCCTCTTTTTCACCCTTGCCGACGTACCCTTCTTGTCCTATACTGAGGCGGTCATCTCATTTAAGGGAACGGATTTTCCCTCTGAATTTCATGACCCTGGTAAAATCGCCCACCGAACTCAGCACCGCCGCCACCGATCTTTTATTGGCCGGGGAAGGCCTGCTCCTCCTTCTCTGGCTCTGGTTTCCTCATCCTCATGACCGGACCAGGGCCTATCTTTGGTCCACTGTATTCGGTCTGGTCTTTTTCGCCTCCTTTTTGGGGGCCGCGGCCCATGGGCTGGAAATGAGGGCATCCCTTCGTGAAACCCTTTTCGTGTGCATTTTCTTGAGTCTGGGGATGGTCGTCATCCTCCTTGCCGCCGGGGCCGTCATGGTCCGTTGGGGTTGGGAGTCGGTCAGGGGGCGGATTTGGGTCTTTTTGGCCCTGACCCTGGCCTTGTTTCTTTGGATGCGCTGGGTCAAGGAGGTCCGGCCGATAGGGGTCGTCTATGTGGCCTTGGCCTTTTTGACTGCCTTGATTCTTTACCTTTCCCAGGCCTTATCAGGCCTCCTGCCTGGTGCGGTTTGGATCGCCGCTTCCCTGTTCATCGGTTTGATCGGGGCTTTTGTCCAGAGTCGGAAATTCGTCGTAACCCTCCTTTATCCATTGGATCAAAACGGGGTCTTTCACCTCATCGCCCTGGCCGCTTTGGCCTTACTCGGCCTTGGGGTGAGGATGGGGATGTAATCCCCCTGGAAGAACCAATTGGCGGCCCGGGCGGAGACGCCACCGGTCATGGGCGGCACGGTCAAAAAGATCAAAATCCAGGGGAAAAGGTTTTTTGCCGCTTCCGGCGTTTTCCTTTGCCTTTGGGCCTCGGAACCTTTTACAACTTCGACGATCGGAACCGGCGGTATACGGCGGCCATGGGCGGGTTGTTTTAACCCTTTTTCTTGAGCAGCATAACCCCCACAGGCAGGAGAAGCACCACCGCCCCCAAGGCCAGGGAAAATGGGGCCCCTAAGGCCTGGGAGACCACCCCGGCCTGTAAGGCCCCTACGGGCATGAAGCCCATAAAACACAGGGTATAAAAGCTCATCACCCGCCCCCTCAACTCATTGGAAACCGCGTTTTGAATGTAGGTGTTGATCGAGGCCACTTGAACGACCACCCCCAGACCGAGCAAGGCCAAGGCCAAGCAGGACCAGGCGAAGACCGTGGAAAAGGCGAAGAAGGACAGGGAGCCCACCACGAGCAGGGTGCTGTAATAGATGGATTTTTGAAAATCCAGGCGGCTGCTGAACTGGGCCAAAAGAAAAGACCCGATGAAGGCCCCGAAGCCGGTGAAGGCCATCAGGGTCCCCAACCCCTGGGGGCCGACCTTCAGGATGTCTCTGGCAAAGACCGGCATGAGGACGGCGAAGGGCATGACGAAAATAGAGGAGAGGGTGACCAGGAGCAGGGAATAAAGGACGTCCTTGTGCTCGCCGATATACCGGGCCCCGTCCTTCAAGGATCGCCCCACCGATACCGCCTGGGAAGCCTTCGGAGCAAAGCTTCCCCGGATGTAGCGCATACCGATAATGGCCGGGAGAAAGGCCGTGGCATTCAGATAGAAACAGATCTCAATCCCCACGGCCCCGACCAGGTATCCGGCCAAGGCCGGTCCCAAAATGCGGGCGAAATTGAAGGCCAGGGAATTGAGGGCGATGGCGTTGCTCAAGGAGCGGATATCGATGAGCTCGACGAAGAAGGCCATGCGGGCCGGCGAGTCCAGGGCATTGACCACGCCGCCGATGAAGGCGATTACGGTCAGGTTCCAAAACCTTACCTGACCGGTGGAAATCAAGACCCCGATCAAAAAAGCCCCCAGGGAAAAGATGATTTGGGTCAGGACGAGTAAATGCTTCCGGTTGAATCGGTCGGCGATGACCCCGCCGAAAGGGCTTAAGAATAGGATAGGCAGCCCCCCCACGGCATTGATGACCCCCAAAAGGAACTTGGAAGAGGTCAGGTCGTAGACCAACCACCCTTGGGCCGTGATCTGCATCCAGATACCGATCAGGGAGACGAGCTGGAGGATCCAGAAGCGCCGGAATGCGGTATGGGCCAACGAAGCCAGGGCGGCGGGGAGCTTTGATGGGCTGCTCATGAAGGACCTAAAAGATTTCCTAAAAAAACCGAAAAAAGATCATAGCAAGTTCCCTGGGAATGGCAAGGAAAAGTTGAACCGATTTCTGTTCCCCTTCAAAAAACATTGGACTTCAGTTTTTTCCGGAGGGGGTCGATAGAATAAAAAACCCTGGGGGAAGAGGCTGATGCGCATTCAAGAACCCGTATCCTCCGGATCCTTATTGATCCTTTCCAAATCTCTGGGGAAGGATATCCTCCTGAAGATAGGGGAAATCGTCGAGGGGGTGGTTTTAGAGGTCTATCCCCAAGGGGGGATGACTTTAAAAATCAGGGAATCGACCCTACCCGTAAGAAGCGCCTTGACCTTCTCCAAAGGAGAGGTCCTCCGATTGAAGGTCCTCGGTCAAAGGGACAAGCCGGGTGAACTGGTCCTTAAATGGGTGGGGACAAAGGAGAAGGACACCGGGGAAGAAGTGACCCGGCTCCCAAAAGGTCTGGCCGAAGGCGGGGGGATCACAAAGGCTAACGATCCGGAAAATACGGTAAAAGGCATGAGCCGACTCGTAAGCTCCCTCTCCTCCCCTCCTTCAACCTCAAAGGATTTGGAAAAATTGTTGGAAACGGTCCTTAAAGTATTTTATCAGATAAATCCAAAAATATCTGAAAAACAAAGGATAAATTTACTTAAGATCTTACTGAATCCTTTAAGTGAGGGGCTGGCCGGTTTAACTGTAAAAATTCAAAACATATTGCAAGAAGTCCCCAAAGGGTGGATCCGGGGGGCGCTGTCGGATTCGATCCAGGGTATGGGGCGGCCGATGTCCATGGAAGGGTTGAACGGTGCACATCTCCAAGAGGCCTTGGAAAATTCTGGGGTCCTTTTGGAAACGAAGATCAAGGCCTTTGCCCAAGAGACCGCGGCCGACCCGGAGACCTCGGCAAGATTAAGAAACAAAATAATTAATGATTCAAAATACATTTTGTTAAAATTAAAAGCGATTATTGAAGAAAAAATGCAAACCGAGGTGATCAAAGGCGTGTCGGAACGGGCAGGGGAAAGGGGGATCTTCGGAAATCCGGAAGAAGCCGTTATATCTTTAAGGCAAAGGGTGGAAGAAATCAATCTACTGTTGCACGAGGTGGAGGCCTTCCAGACCTTGTCTAAGATCACCGATGCCTTGGTCTTTTTTCTTCCCCTTTCTTGGCCCTCTTTGAAAAGAGGGGAGCTGGTCTTCAAAAAGAAAGGAGGCCCTGAGAAAGGGCTTTATTCCTGCGGTATCCGGCTTTACCTTGATCAAGTAGGAGAAGTCTCCGCTTTTCTTCTGATGCTCTCAACTAATAACTTTTATTTGGATCTTAGGGTGGAACATGACGGGTTAAGGGCCGTCATGGCCGCAGGCCTTAAAGCACTTAAAGAAAGGTTTCAAAAGCAGGGTCTTTTTCTGACCTATGGGGCGGCGAAGGAGAAAAAGGATACCGATTTGGACCCCCTGGATACAGCCCTCGCCGGGGAGACTTTGATCAACATCCGTATATGACGATGAAAAAGGAATCGGTGAAAAAAGCGGCCGCCTTGCGCTACCGACCGGACAAGGATCGTGCCCCCCGCCTGGTGGCCAAGGGGAACCGAAGACTGGCCGAACGGATCATAGAGATCGCCAAAAAGCATCAAATCCCGTTACAGGAAGATCCGGGTTTGGTTGAAGTCCTTTCCTCCCTGGACCTCTATGAAGAAATCCCTCCTTCCTTATATAAAGCGGTGGCCGAGGTCCTGATCTTCATCTATCGGATGCATCGTCGCCTCCAGGACCTTCCCGGACATCCCTAAAAATTTTTCCCCTCCAGGAAAATTTTTCCGTCCTTTCAGCCCGGTTGTGGATCGTTCCCTCCCCCTTTTCCTGGGTCCGTTTCGGGAATACGGCCCAATTCCCTTTTGACCCTTGGTGATCGGTTTTTGGCATAACAGTTGCTTACTTTAAAGTCCAAGAAGGCATTACGGCCGTTGAAGGAGGCATTTTATGAACCCCGTACTGACCGTCATCGTTTCCTTGGGGGCCTTGTTTTTCATCCTTCCTATCATCCGTGACAGCGGGCCGGCGATGTTTTTCAATCCCGATGCCTTGTTGATCATTTTGGGCGGTTCCTTGATCGCCTTGGTCCTCGGTTTTCCCTATCGGCGGGTCCGGGCGGCCTTAGGTCACCTTAATTGGGCCTTTAAACCCGAGGAAAAGAAGGAGGATCTCCTCCAGGATATCCTGTTTATGGCCCGCCTCCACCGAAAAGGGGCGATCCGGGAAATGGAAAGGCGTCTTCCGGAGATCCGCAACGATTATTTGCGATTGGGGTTCCAACTCCTCCTCAGCCGGCATACCCCACCAGAGATCCAAGGCGCCTTGGAACGGGAATCAGCGGAGCGGGGCAGGGAAATTCTCTTGACCCAAAACCTCTTGAAGACCCTGGCCAAATTGACCCCGGCCCTGGGATTGGCCGGTACGGTCGTCAGTCTGATCAAGATGTTCGACCGCTTTCAATCCATTGAAACCTTGACCTCCTTAATGGCCGTGGCCCTCCTTTCCACTTTTTACGGGGTAATCCTTTCCAATCTGGTCATCTTGCCTTTGTCCTCCAAAGTCAAGGAAAAGGCCCTGGCCGAAGAAACCTTGTTGGACCTGACCATAGAGGGCCTCCTGGCCGTTCATGCCGGCGAACACCCCCTGAAGATCGAAGAACGGCTGGCCGGCCTTTCCGTTTACACCCCGAACGAAACCGTCGTCGTCGCCGCCACCCCGGCCTGGCAGACGGTGAAAACCAGGTAGGCCCCATCCCGTGGACAAAGGGCGGCCAAGGAGGATTGCATGGATCAGGCGATGAGGACGAAGAGGATAAGCCCAGGCCGCTTAAGACCGTGGGCCGATCTCGGTTCTTCCAGGGACGAAGAAGAACAGAACTGGTTGATCACCTTGAGCGATCTCATGTCCCTCTTGCTGGTGTTTTTCATCATCTTCGTCGCCCTGTCCCGGGTGCCTTTTTCCGAAAAAGGAAAGGGATCCATCCCGGTCCAGGGAGGGTCGGCAACCCAGGCCGAGGGGGAATCCGAGCCTCAAGCCTTGGGAAGGGAGATGCGGGCCGTGGTGGCCTCCTTGGGGTTGGGCGATCAAGTCAGTATCCGAGCCGATGTCCGGGAAGTGGTCATCACCTTAAAGGAAGCCGTCACCTTCCCCAGCGGAGAAGATCGTATCCTTCCGCCATCCCTCCCGATCCTGGATGCCTTGGCCGGGATGATCAAAAGATACCCCTCTTATGAGGTGGAGATCGCCGGACATACCGACGACCGTCCCATACATAACGGCCGTTTCCATTCCAATGGGGAGCTGTCCGTGGCCCGGGCGGCCTCGGTCTTGCGCTACCTCATGGACGGCCATGCCCTGGACCCCGGGCGTTTCACCATCAAAGGGCATGGTGAACAACGTCCTTTGGCCCCCAACCTCACGGAAGAACAACGTGCCCAGAACCGTCGGGTGGAGATCCGGTTGAAGGAGGGTTCGCGGGAGGGGTTTCAGGAATCCAGGATCTCCCGTACCTTTTGACTCAGCACTTTGGGATGGAAGGGTTTTTGGAGGAGGGGGATATGGGAGGCCGATTCCCCTTCCTTGACCAAGGTGTCCATGGCGTACCCGGACATATAAAGGACCTTCAAAGAAGGCCGGAGGCGGGAGAGGGATTTATACAACTCAAAGCCGTTTTCGCCGGGCATAACCACATCGGTCAGCAAAAGACCCACCTCCTTTTCGGCCTGGGCGAAGATTTGTTTGGCCTCTTCGGCCGATGCGGCCGTAAGGACCCGGTATCCGAGGCCTTTCAGGACTTCGTAGACCACATTGCGCACCGCCTCTTCGTCCTCGACCAAGAGAATCGTTTCCGAACCGGAAACCAAGTGATTGGGTTCTTCCTGTTTGATGGGACGGTCCACCGGTCCCACGGCCCGAGGGAGAAAGATCTCAAAGGTGGTTCCCTGCCCCGGTTCGCTGCGGACGAAAATGTTGCCTCGATGTTGTTTGATGATCCCGTAGACCGTGGAGAGACCCAGTCCCGTCCCCTTTCCGGGCTCTTTAGTGGTGAAGAAGGGCTCGAAGATCCGCTCCTGCGTGGCCTTGTCGATCCCCTTTCCCGTATCGGTGAAGAGGATTTCCACATAAAAACCCGTCTTGACTCCCACATGCATGGTGGCGAATTTCTCGTCCAAGACCACATTGGAAGTGCGAATGGTGATTTCCCCGCCTTCGGGCATGGCGTCCCGGGCGTTGACGGCCAGATTCATCAGGACCTGCTCCATTTGTCCGGGATCCACGGCCACATTCCAAAGGTCGGGAGCGGGGATAAAGCGGAGGGAGATGTCTTCGCCGATGATGCGGCGGACCATGCGCGAGAGGTTTTCGATCAGGGTATTCATGTTCAAGACCACGGAAGACAAGGGTTGCTTGCGGCTGAAGGCCAAAAGTTGTCGGGTCAGGTCAGCCGCCCGGTCGCACAAGTCCCTGATCTGTTTCAGGCCGTGATGAATTTCCGGCAGCCCTTGGGTCTTGGCCAAAAGGAGCTGGGCGTACCCGGAAATGCCGGTCAACAAGTTGTTGAAGTCGTGGGCCACCCCGCCGGCCAAACGGCCGATGGCCTCCAGTTTTTGAAACTGCCGCAGCTCTTCTTGGAACTTCTCTTTTTCTTTTTCAAACAGGGAATCTTCGGTGATGTCCCGGACCGCACCGAAAAAAAAGGGTTTTCGGTGGTGATCGAAGGCCAGGGCCAGATGGATTTCCGTGACCCGCTTTTGCCCCCCGGTGGTGGTTAATTCCACGGGTCGGACCTTCTCCGAACCGTCGCTTTCCGAAACCCGGTCCAGGGTCTCCAAAAAGCGGCGTCTACTGGCCTGATCCATGAAATCCAGGATGTTTTTCCCGGCCAGCTCTTCGGGGGAACGGCCCAACCATTTGGGGAAGGATGGATTGAAATAGAGAAAGGTCCCGTCAGGGCGGATTTCAAAATAACCGTCCAGCAGCTTTTCCAGGATCTCCACGGTCCGGTCCCGGAAGCTTAAGGTATTCACGAACGGCCCCCCCTTTCTGGTCCTTTCCCCATAGGAGAACGGGTTCGAGGTGTTTTCCCACAAAATGTGATGCTTACAGGCCTAGGTGTAACGTTTTTAACCTCTCGTTTATTGAGCCGAGCGACCGGACGGAAAGAAATGGACGGGTGTTTCGATGAAACTCGTCGGATCTTAAAAGCTTTAAATTTTTAAACCACCCTAAGGGGGTTGTCAAGTTTTTTATCGGCTCCCTAAGGGGATTTCAGATCGTCAATTTTTTGCCAAGGGAAAGGAGAAAAGAGACCAGCGGAAGGAGTTTATTGTTTAATTGCTTAATAATAAATAAAAAACTGGAACGGGTATAAATATTGCAAAGGTTGAGGGAAAATTCCAAGGCGTCGAAGAAGGAGAAGGGCGCCGATGGTCCGCCCTTACGGATGAGTGGTTGAGGAGGAAAATTGTCAGTTTAGGGGGAGACGATAATGGAAGGGGAGATGGAGATCACCCAAATCATTGATCAGTTGGCCTTGCAGATCCTTTCTTTGGAAGCGGACGATGTCATGGCCATGGGTCTCATGTTGACCCAGATCGAAGAGGCGGAAAAAGCGGTCGGGGGAACCCGATGGGAGCCCATCCGGGAATTTTTTCGGCCCCTCAAGGGATTGCTCGAGAAACTGGTATTGATGGAAGTGCCCGACCCGAAAGCAGCGTTGGCCTTGATCAGCGAAGGCCTGAGGATCGTCCAAAATAAAATCGTCTTTGACGATCCCCACCGGAGCGTGCCTGAAGAGGGCGCTTTTATGAAACGGGTCGAGGCCGTCCTCGGACCTATGGGAAAAGGAGCAGGGGCAGAGGAAAAAGAAGAGGGGAAAAAAGAAGAGCAATCCGAAGAGGCGGCGGCGGAACTATCCCAGGACTTGGACCTGTTCAACGACTTCGTCACCGAGTCCATGGAGCATTTAGAGTCCATAGAAATCAACTTGATCAACCTCGAACAATCCCCCGATGACAAGGAATATTTAAACGCCATATTCCGTCCCTTTCATACCATCAAGGGGGTTTCGGGTTTTTTGAACCTCCAGGACATTCATAAATTTGCCCACGCCGTCGAATCCCTCTTGGACGACGCCCGCAACGATGTCATTCGGGTCAATCAACGGGTCATCGACCTCATCCTGGAAGCGGTCGATTTTCTGAAGAATCTGATCTTGGAACGCAAGGCCCAGGTCCGGTCTGGCCAGCCTCTAACCTCGGTAACGGACCTCTCCCCCTGGCTGGAACGGATCGAAAAGGTACGTCAGGGGGCCCTGGCCGCGGAAGGGCCGAAGGAGGAGGAGGAACCCGTAGTACCACCCTTGGGGGAACTCTTGACTTTCAAAGGAGTGGTCCCTCCTGAGGCGGTGGGCGAAGCCCTGGAGAACCAAATCAAGGGAAAACACGATCAGAAGATCGGCGAGATCCTTATCGCCGAGCAAAAGGCCAAACCCAAAGACGTCATCGAAGGGTTGCGGGATCAGAAGAGGCTGACGGGGAGCGAATCTCAGGCCACCATCCGGGTGGACACGAAAAAATTGGACAATTTGGTGGATATGGTGGGGGAACTGGTCATCGCCCAATCCTTGGTTCAACAAAATCCCGTTCTGGCCTCGCTGAATGACCAGAAATTGATCCGGGATTTTTCCCAATTGAAGCGGATCACCTCGGATCTGCAGAAAATCGCCATGTCCCTGCGGATGGTCCCCATTCGAAACACCTTTCAAAAAATGATCCGTTTGGTCCGGGACCTGTCCAAGAAGTCGGGCAAACTGGTGGAATTGAGCCTTTTCGGAGAAGAAACGGAGATCGACCGCAATATGGTCGACACCCTCTATGACCCCCTGGTCCACATGATCCGCAACGCCATCGACCACGGCATCGAATTGCCCCAGGTACGGAAAGAAAAGGGAAAACCGGAGACGGGCGAGATCCGCCTCAAGGCCTATCAGAAAGGGGGCAACATCGTTATCGAAATCGAGGACGACGGCCAAGGGTTGAATCGGGCCAAGATCCTCAAAAAAGCCAAAGAAAGAAGGATCATCAGCGAAGAAAACGGCCTGACCGATCAGCAAATCGACAATTTAATCTTCGAACCGGGCTTTTCCACCGCCGATAAGGTGACCGATGTCTCCGGCCGAGGGGTGGGGATGGACGTGGTCAAGAGGGTGATCGAAAAGATACGAGGAAAGATCGAGATCTTTTCCACGGAAGGTCAGGGCTGCCGCTTTATCATCCGCATCCCCCTGACATTGGCCATCATGGACGGCATCTTGGTCAAGATCGGCTCCGAACGCTTTATTATCCCCACCGTGTCCATCAAAGAGACCTTAAGGCCGTCCCCAGAAGAGGTCTTCACCGTGGGCAAGAAGGAGGAGATGGTCAAGGTCCGTAACACCCTTTTGCCTTTGGTCCGACTCAACACCCTCCTTCGTATCCCCTCAGAAGAGAAAAAACCCTGGGAGGGACTGGTGGTAGTCGTGGAGAACGACGGCGCCCAAAAGGGACTTATGGTCGATGACCTCTTGGGAAAACAGGAAGTGGTCATCAAAAACTTGGGGGAGAAATTGAAAAACCTGCAGGGGGTGGCCGGCGGGGCTATCCTGGGGGACGGCCAGATCAGTCTGATCTTAGACGTCAACGGCATCTTTGAAATCTATAGGGGGAAGTCGGCTTGATATGAACAGCTCGAAAATCAAGGTCCTGGTGGTAGACGATTCGGCCATCGTCCGAAAAATCTTCAACGAAGAACTGTCCAAAGACCCGGATATTGAGGTCATCGGCACGGCCCCCGACCCTTACATCGCCCGGGATAAGATCGTCCAACTCAAACCGGATGTGCTGACCTTGGACATCGAAATGCCCCGCATGGACGGCCTGACCTTTCTTAAGAAACTGATGAAGTATCATCCCCTGCCGGTGATCATCGTCAGTTCCTTGACCCCCAAGGGCAGCGCCTTGGCCCTGGAGGCCATCGAAGAAGGGGCGGTGGAGGTTTTGGCCAAGCCCGGCGGGGCCTATTCGGTAGGGGATATGTGCGTCCAATTAAAACAGAAGATCCGGGCCGCCTCCCGGGCGGTGATCAAGAAGAGGACGGCGACGGAGACGCCTCTTCCCCGGCCATTGACCCAGGCCCTGAAGGAGACCACCCAAAAAGTGATTGCCATCGGGGCCTCCACCGGAGGGACCGAGGCCCTGAGGGAAATCCTGACCCGCATGCCGGTCAATTCCCCCGGGATGGTCATTGTCCAACATATGCCGGCCAATTTCACCCGCGCCTTCGCCCAGCGGTTGAACTCCATTTGTCAGATCGAGGTCAAAGAGGCGGAAGACGGTGATTCGGTCATCAACGGCAGGGCCTTGATCGCCCCCGGCAATTACCATCTTTTGATTCGCCGCAGCGGGGCCCGTTATTATGTCAATGTCAAGGACGGCCCCTTGGTCCATCATCAACGTCCCTCCGTGGATGTCCTTTTTCATTCCGTGGCCCAATATGCCGGAAACAACGCCGTGGGGGTCATCCTGACCGGAATGGGGGCGGACGGGGCCAAGGGCCTGTTGGCCATGAAGGAGGCCGGGGCCCGAACCCTGGCCCAAGACGAGGAAAGTTGTGTGGTCTACGGCATGCCCAAAGAAGCGGTCCGTTTGGGGGCGGCGGAAAAGATTATCCCCCTGGAACGGATGGCCCAGGAAATCATCCTGGCCGTCAACCACGGTTAATCGGCGATCGAGCCCGACAGAACCGGCCGCGCTCAAGGATAGGGTAGACGAGGTCTAAATGAACAGATGGACCATCCGTCAACGATTCATGGGAGGATGGGGGGCGGTCTTCCTCCTGATCCTTTTCATCGGCGTGATAGGATGGACCGCCCTCCAGCGGGCCGGGGATGCTCTCGAAAAGGCCAAGCACTTACAAAGCCTATACTTGGGCCTGCTGGAACGGAAGAGCGAGCAAAGGGATTGGCTCAGAAGAATCGAGTGGCTCTTAAGCCGTGAAACGCCTTCGTCTCTGGAACGGGACAGGGATCTCCGCCGATTCGGGGCGGGAGAGTGGTTTTACGGTCCAGGGCGGAAGGAGCTGGAAAAGGAAATCCCCCAATTCAAGGAGTCCTTGGAGGGACCGGAACGCTCCCTGGCCAAACTGGGGGCGTCGGTTCGGGAATTGGAGCGGTTGTTGGGCAGAGGGAAGGAATCCCGTAAGGAGGCCTGGCTTTTTTACCAAAAAGAGGTCCGGGAATCCGCGGAGGAAGTGGATCAGTGGCTGGAAACCGTGGCCGCCAAGCTGGACAGACACTTGGAGGACGCCTTCGAGGCGGCCCAAAAAAGTCGTAAGCGATCCCTGGTCCTATGGGGTCTCAGCCTGTTTTCTGTTCTTACCGCCGTACTCTTCATCGCCTTCGGACAGCATCGTTTTCTCCTTATACCTTTGGCCGAGATCACCGTGCGGCTGAAGGAGGGCTTCGAATGGCTAAGCCGGGCCGCTCTCCAAGTCCAATCGGCCAGCCAAGCCCTGGCCACGGGGGTCGGGGAACAATTGGCCGGACTGGAAAAAACCACCGCCTCTATGGAAAAGATCTCCTCGATGACCCGGCAAAACGCCGAGATACTGCGCCAAGCCCATGTACTTATGGGCGACACCCGCAACGTGACGGAAGAAGCCCATATTTCCATGGGGGAGTTGAACGATTCCATGGTGGGCATCTCCTCGGCCGGTGAAGAGACCGGAAAAATCATCAAGACCATCGACGAGATCGCCTTTCAGACCAATTTACTAGCCTTGAACGCAGCGGTGGAGGCGGCCCGGGCCGGAGAATTCGGCGCCGGATTCGCCGTAGTGGCCGAAGAGGTCCGCACCCTGGCCATGCGGGCGGCGGAAGCCGCCAAAAACACGGCGGCCTTGATCGAGGACACGATAAAAAAGGTCAAAAAGGGATCAGAAATCGTCCATAAAACCCATGGAACCTTCGAGCGGGCGGCCGATGGGGCCCGTCAGGTGGCCGAATTATTGGACGCCGTTTCCGTCTCCTCTCAGGAACAGGCCGCCGGCATCGAACAGATCACCTTGGCGGTCCAGGCATTGGGACGGGAGGTGGAACAACACGCGGCCAGCGCACAAGCATCGGCTTCGGCCTCCCTGGCGATAAACGCCTGGATGGAACGGTTCCGGTTGCTCCTTGAAGGCATGGGGGAATGGTCGGAAGGACCAAAGAAGAACGGGATGGATACGGCCGGGCTCCCTTGGTTGGAAGGCAACGAGGGGCCGGAGGAAAAAGAAAAGTTGCCCACCCTTATTCCCTCTCCTCCAAAACGGAAAAATCCCCCGGACCCCTTGCCGGCCAAAGGCCGACCGCGGCCGAAGGCCTCCGTCCGAGGGGGAAGGGGAGAGGCGAGAAATCTGCCTTCGGGGGGTGAGCCATGATAATCGGCCGGCTTTTTGGCGGATGATCGAAACCTTTAGGGTGAATTAAAGTTTTTATGGAGAAAACCGATAAAGAGGAAAAAGCCTCCAGGAAGGGAGGCGGGTAGGGAGGGAAGACTTATGCCTGAGACCTTTGCAGCGTCCAATACCTGTCAAGTGAAAGCCCGGGATCGGGAAGGAAAATACCTGACCTTTTCCCTGGCCGGAGAGGAATACGGCATCGGGATCTTGAAGGTCAAGGAGATCATCGGCATGATGCCGGTAACGCCGGTGCCGAAAACCCCCCCTTATGTAAAGGGGGTGATCAATCTACGGGGGAAAGTCATCCCCGTGGCGGATTTGCGGCTGAAATTCGATATGGAGGAGACGGAATACACGGAAAGGACCTGTATCATCGTCGTCGAAATCAAAGACGGGGAAGGGCAGGTCCTGATGGGGATCGTCGTCGACTCCGTATCGGAGGTCCTCAATATCAAAGCCGGAGAGATCGAAGACACCCCGGCCTTCGGCGCCGGTATGGACACGGATTACATCCTGGGGATGGCCAAGACCGCCGAAGGAGTCAAGATCCTCTTGGATATCGACAAGGTCTTCGGAGGGGACGAACTCCTCCACATGGAAAGGGCGGCTTAAGACTGGATAAAGGCCTTTCCCTCTCCAGAAAGGAGCCCATAGGTATCTCGAAGACAACGGGCTATGGGTTTACCCGAATAATAAGGGTTCAAGATTTCGCCTTCTCGACAGAAGGAGGGCCAGGGTGTTTTGCCATTTCCGGCTGATCTCAGGTAAAGGGGGTAGAGGGCGCGACAGGCATGTCCGATTATTCTTCCTTATTCCATACCCCGGAATTCACCGAGGCGGATTTTCAAAAAATCAGTCGTTTGGTCTATGAAAAGAGCGGGATCCACCTCACGGACAGCAAGAAGGAACTGGTCAAGGCCCGCCTGGGGAAAAGGTTGAGGCGGGGGCGTTTCAAGTCCTTCGCCGAATATTACCGCCATGTCGTCAACGACCCGACGGGCCAAGAAATCGTCCTCCTCTTGGATTCCATTTCCACCAACTTTACCCAGTTTTTCCGGGAACCCCAGCACTTTGATTATCTGCAGGAACAAGTCCTCCCGGCCCTGCGCCTTCGAGGCGGTCGCCACCGGCGTAAGGTCCGCATCTGGAGCGCCGGATGTTCTTCCGGGGAAGAGCCCTATTCCATCGCCATTACCCTCTTGGAAACCCTTACCCCCCTTTCAGAATGGCAGATTCAGATCCTGGCCACGGATATCTCCACCAAGGTCCTGGCGGAAGCCCAAAAAGGAATTTATCTCTGGGAAAAGGTGGCCCATCTGCCCATGCCGTTGTTGAAAAAGTATTTTTTAAAGGGAGAAGGGCGCTGGGCCTCTCATGTCCAGGTCAAGGCCGAGGTCAAGGGCCTGGTCCGTTTTCAGCGCCTCAACCTCATGGAGCCTTTTGCCTTTCCGGAACCCTTTGACTGCATTTTTTGCCGAAACGTGATGATCTATTTCGATAAAAAGACCCGGGAGGACTTGATCAATCGTCTGTACGACTGTCTGGAGCCCGGCGGCGTCCTCTTCATCGGCCATTCGGAGAGCTTGACGGGGATGAGGAGTCTCTTTCACTATATCAAACCGGCGGTGTATAAAAAGTAATGAACAAAATCGTTGGAATTGCCGACATGAAGCTCTGTCAGGATCACGAGACCGGGTTGATCACCTATTCCCTCGGATCCTGCATCGGCGTGGCCGTTTACGACCCCGTGGCTAAGGTGGGAGGGCTCCTGCACTATATGCTTCCCGAATCCGGTATTGACCCTCAGAAGGCCCAGAAAAACCCTTTCATGTTCGCCGATACGGGCATCCCTCTCCTTTTCCGGGAGGCCTACCGCCTGGGGGCGGTCAAGAACCGGATGATCGTCAAGGTGGCCGGGGGATCACAAATCCTGGACGATTCCGGTTTTTTCAATATCGGCAAAAGGAATTACATGGCCTTACGGAAGATATTCTGGAAAAACAACATCCTCATCAAGGCCGAAGATGTGGGGGGGCAGGTGTCCCGCACCCTCCGCCTGGAGGCGGCCACCGGCCGGGTATGGGTGAAGTATTCGGGTCAGGGGGAAAGAGAGCTATGAACGATCTTCAAGCCATCGTCGAACAATGCCGCCAACTTCCTCCATTCCCGGCGGTCATCCACAGGGCCCTGGAGGTGATGAACAATCCCCATTCCACCTTGCAGGACATCATCGAAGTCATTCAGTACGACCAATCCATCACCACCAATGTCCTGAAGGTGGTCAATTCCTCTTATTTCGGATTGCGCCGGCCCGTGGGCTCCTTGCAGGACGCGGTTCTTTACCTGGGGCTCAATCCGTTGTTGGAGATCCTTTTCGGCGCCAGCGGCGGGTCGGTTTTGACCCAGGCCGTGGATGGGTACGATCTGGAGGCCGGTGCACTGTGGAAGCACTCGGTCAGTTCGGCCCTCCTTTCCCAGATCATCAGCCGGCGGTTGAACCGGGAACCGAATCCGCTGGAATTTACCGCGGCCCTGATCCACGACATCGGCAAGGTGATCATGAGCTCTTTCGTCGGCGGACAAGTCCAACGGATCCGGGAAAAGGTGGAGCGGGAAGGACTCACCTTCCTCGAGGCGGAAAAAGAAATCCTGGGTATTGACCATGCCGAGTTGAGCGCCCGCATCATCGAGGAATGGCGTTTTCCGGAAAAAATAGTGACCGTGATCCGTTATCACCATACCCCCTTGTCGGCCGGCTCGGAAAAGGATACGGTCTTTTTGATTTATCTCTCCGATCTGGTGGCCATCATGACCGGCATCGGGGGCGGGGTGGACGGCCTGTCCTATGCCGGGTTCAAGCAAGTCATGCAGTATTTTCGGCTCAATGAAAAGGACATTGAGCTGTTCATGGCCCAGTTGGGAGAGGAGATCAAGCGGGTGGAATCGTTTTTTCAGTTGAAGCGGTCGAGTCCCTAATCGACCCGGACCAAAGGATGGAGTTATGGCCTACAATGTCTTGATCGTAGATGATTCCCAAACGATGCGCAAGGTCATCATCAAGGCCTTGCATCTCTCCGGATTCGCCCTCGGAGAATGCCTGGAAGCGGAAAACGGGCAGAAGGCCTTGGAGCTGCTCGAGTCTAACTGGATCGATCTCATCTTGACCGACCTGAACATGCCGGTCATGAACGGTTGGGAATTCATCCGGCAGCTGAAGCAAAATCCCGTCCTGGCCGGCCTGCCGGTGGTCTTGATCACCACCGAAGGCAGCGAGACCCGACTCCAGGAACTGTTCGATTTGGGCGTACGGGATTATATCAAGAAACCTTTTCATCCTGAAACCTTGCGGGACGCCTTGACCCGCATCATGGAGACGACCCATGGTTGAAGCGATTCGAGAAACCCTGGTTTCGACGGTATTGAACATCTTTGAAACCATGTTTTTCACCTTTTTGGAACCCCTGGAAGGGACGTCCGACGAGGATTCCTTTCCCTCGAAAGACTCCGAAGCGGCGCGCTGGCTGACAGCGGACATCCGTTTTAACGGGGGACAGTCGGGGAGTTTGTCCATTTACCTTCCCTGGGAGTTGGGAGAGGTGATGGCCCAAAACTTCCTCGGCTTTGAGGAGGATAGGGTCATGGAAGAACAGGTGAACGACATGGCCCGCGAACTGGCCAATATGGTCTGCGGCAATCTCTTCTCGACCTTGGATAAAAAGGGAATCGTCTTCCTGGACACCCCGAAATCGCGGATGATCGGCGACCTGGAAAAGAAGGGGGAGATCTCCCCCGGGGATATGGTGGCCGAATTCGCCTCCGAGGACAAGGTGGTGACCGTCGTCCTTAGGCGAGACGCCGTCCCGACTCCCTGAAAGGCAAAGGAACACGACGGACTGAATGCTTTGAACGGCCATGCATGAGGCCCAGGCCAAGGAATCCTACCGATTAGAATACCATCTGAAACCGGGCTATGTGTTTTTCTCCCCTGAGCCCACCCTGATCTATGCCGTGGTGGGTTCGGCGGTGATGGTCTGTCTCTGGGACGGGCAAAAACGATACGGCGGCGCCGCCCATTTCATTTACCCCAAGGCCCCGCGCCGTGAAGAGGCCACGGCCCGTTACGGGAACGCGGCGGTAAGTGCTTTGATCCGGCTCCTCATCGAGGAAGGATCCGAACGGGCCCATTTGCAGGCCCAGATATTCGGGGGCGGCGATCCCGGCCCCCAGGAGGCCGGATCCTTGGGCCTGGAAAACGTCCGGATCGCCCGTGAGGTCCTACAACGGGAGGGCATCCCGGTCAGCTCAGAGGACACGGGGGGATCTTTGGGGCGAAAGTTGATTTATAAGACCGACACCAACGAGGTCATGGTCCTTAAAGTGGATCGGTTACGGCGGGAAGACTGGTTTCCCTACGGCGCCTGATTCCTCCTTCCCCTTCTTTGTTTCGTCCTTTTCCAACTTTTCCTTGACATCTTTAACGGTTATGCGAAAATACCACCCCGTAGCCCGATGGGCCCCTTTTTCCCCTCTTGACGAAGCATAGCCACCGACAGGAAAAACTTAGGCATCCATGCCCCATATCTTGGTCATTGACGACGATCCGGCGGTCAGGGACATCCTGGAAGCATTTTTAACCTCCAAGGGTTTTGAAGTCACCCTTGCCCCTGACGGGGAGTCCGGGGTGGCCCTTTTGAAAGAAAGACGGTTTGACGGCTATTTGGTGGATCTGGTTCTTCCTGGGATGGGGGGACTGGAGGTGTTGAAGGAGATCGCCCCGCTTCACCCCCATCTCCCGGCCATCGTCATCACCGGCCACGGGGCCATCGAGACCGCGGTGGAGGCCATCAAACTCGGGGCGTTCGATTATATCACCAAGCCCTTCGTTTTGGAAGAGCTGCTCTTGGTGGTCCAGCGGGCCCTGGATTTTACCCGCCTGAAACAGGAAAACCTTTCCCTCAAGAGGCAGTTGAAACAGCGCTATGAGTTTCACGGCCTCATCGGCACCTCCCCCCAAATGCAAAAGGTCTACAGTCTCATCAAAAAGATCGCCGATACGGACGCTACGGTCCTCATTCAAGGGGAAAGCGGGACGGGAAAGGAATTGATCGCCAAGACCATCCACTTCAACAGTTCCCGGGCTCAACACCCCTTTGTCCCCTTCAACTGCGCGGCCATCCCCAGGGATCTGTTGGAGTCGGAACTCTTCGGCCATGAACGGGGGGCCTTTACCGGGGCCATCAACACCCGCATCGGGCGTTTCGAACGGGCCAACGGCGGAACGATCCTTTTGGACGAAATCGGCGAACTTCATCCCTCCTTTCAGGTCAAGCTCCTCCGGGTCCTTCAGGAAAGGGAATTCGAACGGGTAGGGGGGACCAAGACCATCAAGGTGGACGTGCGGATCTTGGCCGCCACCAATAAAAATCTGGAAGAGGAAACCAAAGCAGGGAATTTTCGGGAAGATCTCTTTTACCGGCTTAATGTCATCCCCCTCCATATCCCCCCTCTGAGAGAACGCAAAGAAGACATCCCCCTCTTGACCGACTATTTTGTTCACCATTTCGCCCGTAAAAGAAAAAGGGAACCTGTTCGAATTCTCCCGGAGGTGCTCCGTATCTTCATGGAATATCCCTGGCCCGGAAACGTACGGGAATTGGAGAATCTCATAGAACGGATGGTCATCTTATGCGAAGACGGGGTCATTTCCATCCAAGACTTACCTCAACGTTTTCATGATCTGGTCGGAATCCCCCCCTCACCCGCGGCGGATCCTTTCTTGCCCGAACCGGAAAAGACCAGGGAATTCATCCTGCCGGAAGGGGGGATCAATCTGAATTCCCTGGTTGAGGAATTGGAAAAGAACTTGATCGACCAGGCCATACACAAGGCCCGGGGGGTCAAGAGCAAGGCGGCCGAACTTTTAGGCCTCAAGCGGACGACCTTGGTCGAAAAAATGAAAAAATACGGCCTCGAACTCGGCTGAGGACTTTCCCGCCGAACCCGTTTTTTCCCTCGTTACCCCCCGTCTGTTTTCTAAAGGGTCTGAAATCGTCAAAAATACGACAAGCGGGGCTTTAACGGCCTTTGGGCTTGATTCCTCCCCTGTTGTTGTCAAACAGTACCGGCATATTTTTAACATCAAGAAATTATTGATATTTTTTAATTGGACCCTTCATCTCTTACTTTATTTGGGGCCCTTGGAAGGCCGCCTTTTTTCTGGCATATTTGTTGCTTTGAATTTTTGACATGAAGTCGCGGTGTCGGATGATCATGCTCCTTTTCCTCCTTTTAGGCGAGCTTTTTCCGCAAAAGATCCTTTGGGCCTTGTCTTGGGAGGAGATGATCCCTTCGCCGGCCTTGAACAAGGCCAAACAGGAGCTCTTGGCCGGGAGGGCGGAGGAGGCCCTTGCCCTGATTCAAGAGGCCCGGGTCCCGCCCCAGGAGGTTTCTTTTCGTCATCTCCTCCTGGGCAGGGCCTATGAGGCCTTACATCAGCCTTCAACAGCCTTGATCCATTACCGGACGGCCTATTTCCATGCTCCGAATGAAATGATAAAGGCCTTGGCCTATTTGGAAAGGGCCGAGACCTATTATCGGATGAAAAATTATGATGAGGCCGCCATCGTTTACCGCCTTTTTCTAAAAAACTTTTCCTTTCCGGAACTTATGCCCAGGGCCCATCTGGGATTGGCCCGTTGCCTGGGGCGGCAGGGGTTTTCGGAAGAGGCCCTGGCCCATTTCGAAAAGGCCGGAAACGAGGCCTCCGCCCTTTTGGGTAAGGCGGTGGTCCTCCATAAATGGGGCCGTTACTCCGAGGCGGCCGAGTATTTCCAGAAAGGGATGGCCTTGGACGGTGATCTTTTCGCCCGGACCGAGGAATTTTTGTTTTATTATGGGGCCAATCTCCTTGAACTGGGGCAGATTAAAGAGGCCGTTCCCTTTTTGACGAGCAAACTTTCCGACCCTTTCCTGAAAAATCTGGGGGATCTGTATTTGGGTAGGGCGGCCTTAAAGGACCGAAAATTCGACCAAGCCGAAAGGCTGTCCCTTTCGGCCTTGACCGCTTCGGAACACCGCATCCGTCGGGAGGCCCTGTTGCTCCTGGCCCAGACCTTCCTGGCCGCTGGGAAAAAGGAGGCGGCTCGACAAGCCTTTTTTGAATTTTGGTCGAAATACCCAATGGTTAAGGGCTACGATGGCGTCCTTTTGGCCTTGGCTGAATTGGACCTTAATGCCGGTAAGACGGAAGGGGCCTCCCGGTTTATTCGGGAACTGGGCTTTTACCCTCGTCTCCCTGAAGACACCTTAAACACCTTACAGGGGCTGATCCTTAAACTTAAAGATAAAGATCCGCAGAGAGTGGCGGGGGTGTGGCAAGGGGTGGGCCGTCACTTCCTCCTTACCGCCAAGGAGCCCTTCCTGCTGGTCATGGTTGAGGTCTTGAAGGATGCCGGTCGGCTCCAGTCAGACCTCCTGAAGTGGTTGGCCCAAAACGGTTCGGAAGCGGTGCGTCGTCAATCCAAGGTGGCTTTGGTGCGACTGAAGATCGATCAAGGGCAATGGAAGGAGGCGGAAGAGGACCTCCGCTCCCTGGCGGCCTCGAAAATTCCAAAAGACGAAATCCTGCGCCTTCAGGCCCGCTTGCATCAGGCCCAGGGGGATTATGTAAAGGCCGGTCGGGCCATCCTGGCCGTGAAGAAGATGGAGACCGCCGATCTCGCCCTGCTCCAGGAGAGCCTACAAAACGGCGTGGAAGAAGAGGCCGTCCTTCGGGTCTTGGAAAAGAACGCCGCCCGCTTAGGGGGCAACGCCACGGTTTTTCTCCGCTTGGCCGATGCTTATTGGATCAAAGGCAAGAGGAAGGAGGCCCTTCAGTATTACCAAAAGGTCTTGGAATTCGACCCCCTCAATAAATGGGCCCTGTTGCGGGTCGGGAACTCGACCGAGGGCGAGGAGGGAAAGAAGATGTTGGCCAAACTCAAGGAAGAGAATTCATGGGAAGGGCGGTTGGCCGCGGCTTACTTGAAAGAAAGAGAGATCCGCAGCCTGATGGAAGGAGGACGATGATGTCTACTGCAGGACCCCTACAAGAGGCCTTTTCCAATTTCACCGCCGCCTCCCGAAGCCTCGAGGCCACTTATTTACGGCTGAAGGAAGAGGTCCGCTACCTGACCGAAGTCCTGGAGGAGACCAACCAACGCCTGTCCCGGGCCCTTGCGGAGGCCGAAGAGGCTAAAGACTTTTTGAACGGGATTTTGCAGAGTCTGGAAGAGGCCATCATCGTCCTCGACCATCGGGAACGGGTGATCATGCTCAACCGGGCCGCGGAAAGACTCCTCGAACGGTCGGCCTCCGAAGTGATCGGCGGCCCCTTCCCCCAGGGTGACGGCGCCCTCCAGGAAAGGGACGGAGAGACCTTTTGGGTCTCCTCCAAAAAACAGTTGCCGGTGATCGTCTCTCGCACCCTGGTTCGTGACGGTGAAGGAACGATCCGGGGCTATGTCCTTTCCATTCAAGACATTTCCCGGCTGAAGGAGCTGGAGACCCGGCAGGAAAGGAACAAGCGTTTGATCGCCATGGGCGAGATGGCCGCCAAATTGGTCCATGAGATCCGCAACCCCCTGTGCAGCATCGAACTGTACTCCTCCATGCTGGCCGCCGATTTGGCCGATTCCAGGTACGCCGATTTGGCTCGGGGGATTTCCCAGGGGATCAGCAGCCTGAATCATGTCCTGACCAATATGCATTTTTTCGCCGTCCCCCAACGGCCGGTCTTCGCCGAAGTGGATTTTGCCCAAGCGGTGGACGAACTGTCCTTCATGCTCCGTCCTTTGGTGGAAGGCAAGAGGATCCGCCTGCGGAAGGGGTACGAGGCCGGCGTCCGGCTTTGCGGCGACAAGGAACTGATCAAACAAGCCCTGTTGAACATCCTGCTCAACGCCGTGGAAGCGTCTCCGGAGGCGGGCGTGGTCGACCTCGATCTGCGGCGGGGCTCCTCGGGGGAAATGATCGTGGAGGTGCGCGATCAAGGGCCGGGTGTCCCGGTCCCCCATCTGGAGCGGATCTTCGACCCCTTTTTCAGCCTCAAGGAAAAAGGGTCCGGTTTGGGATTGTCTATCGCCGCCAATATCATGCAGGCCCACGGGGGGACCATCCGGGTGGAAAACCGGGAAAACGGCGGGGCCTGTTTTCAAATGATATTTCCGACAGCTTCTCAACCGCGGGACCGATCCGCGGAGGAAGGACAAAGGGAGGAATCAGCCCATGCATCCCGGTGAAGGGGGTTCGTCGGTAAAACCCATCCTCGTCGTCGACGACGATCAACAGATGCGAAATGCCCTGAACGAGGCCATTTCCCGTATCGGGTTCAAGGCGGTGACCGCTGGCGACGGCCAGGAAGCCTTGCAAAAGATCACCCAGGGCTCCTTTTCCTTGGTGGTCACGGATATGAAGATGCCCCGGTTAAACGGCCTTTCCCTGCTCAAAGAGATCCGTTCCCGCGTCGGCTCCATCCCGGTTTTGGTGATCACCGGTTTCGGGACCATTCAGGACGCCGTGGAGGTAATGAAGGAAGGGGCCTCGGACTATCTGTTGAAGCCGTTTTCTTTTGATACGCTGATGAACAAGATCCGTTCCTTGATGGACCGGATGACCCAGGAAAAGACCCTTTTAACCGATAACCCCAAGATGAGGCAGATTTTAAGGATCGCCGAAGAAGTGGCCCCGAGCGACACCTCGGTTTTGATCACCGGCGAAAGCGGGACCGGCAAGGAACTGTTGGCCGGTTTCATTCATAAAAGGAGTCTCCGCAACCGGAAACCTTTGGTGGCCATCAACTGCGCCGCCATCCCCGACAGCCTCATGGAATCGGAACTCTTCGGCCATGAAAAAGGGGCCTTTACCGGGGCCAACGAACGGAAGATCGGTAAATTCGAGTACGCCCAACACGGAACCGTCCTCTTGGACGAGATCGGCGAGATGTCCTTGAACCTGCAGGCCAAACTCCTGCGGGTCCTGCAGGAACGGGAGATCTGCCGGGTCGGCGGAAATCAACCCCTGGCCGTGGATATCCGCATCCTGGCCACGACCAATCGGGATCTTTTCCAGGAATCACTGGCCGGGAGGTTCCGCGAGGATTTGTTTTATCGCCTGAACGTTTTTCCCATCCATATCCCCCCCTTACGGGAAAGACCGGAAGATATCGTTTTACTTTCCCGGCACTTTCTGGAGCGCTTTTCCCGGATCCTGGGAAAGCCATTGAAAGGCTTTACCCCCCGGGCCATGGATTTTCTCTTGAGCCGTCCTTGGCGGGGGAATGTCCGGGAACTGCAGAACCTCATCCATCGGGCGGTCCACCTCTGCCGGGGTGAAGAAATCGATACGGGTGACTTCATGGTCGAGGAAGGGAGGGGGGAAAGGACAGCGGTCGGGCCTGCCCCGACAGGGACGATCCGGGATTGGGAAAAGGAGATAATCCTCAAGACCCTGAAAGAGGTCAAAGGCAACAAGACCCAGGCGGCCAAGATCCTCGGCGTCAGCGTCCGAACCATCCGCAACAAGCTCCACGAATACGGGTTTGTTCCCCCGGCCGAAGAGATGGGCCGGCCGGGGATGGGGGAGCGGTGAAGGTATTGAAGAGACGGGGCGACCATCAGGAGGAAGTCCATGGATAAAGGGATACAAAGATTGGAAGAACTGATCCGCTTCGCCGGCCTGCGGCACAAGGTCTTGGCCTCCAATGTGGCCAACGCCGATACACCGGGGTACCGGGCCAAGGATGTCCGCTTTCCCGAGGAGATGAAAAACCAAATGGTCGTTATGGCCCGGACCAACGGGCTGCACCTCGGCGGCGGTCCGGTGAACGCACCGGCGGCCGGGGTGGTCCCGGTGGAGCGGAGCCCCTGGGGGGACGGAAACAATGTGGCCCTGGATGCCGAATTGGCCCAAATGACCGAAAACGCCCTGCTCTATGAGGCGGCGGTCCGTCTCCTCTCCAAAAAACTCACCATGTATAAAAACGCCGTGAAAGGGAAGTGAGGTCCTTATGGATGCCTTTGCCGTTTTTAAAGTCAGCGCCTCGGCCTTGGAGGCCCAAAGGCACCGCCTGAACGTGATCGCCTCCAACATGGCCAACATCCACACGACCCGCACGGAGAGCGGCGGCCCTTATCGGCGGAAGGACGTCGTCTTTTCCACCGTACCCGTGGAATCGGGGGCCGATGCGCTGTTGGAAGGGGTGAAAGTGGTCGAGGTGGTGGACGACCCGGAGCCTTTGAAAAAGGTCTACGATCCGGGACACCCGGACGCCGATCGGGAAGGTTTCGTGCTTTTGCCCAACATCAATGTGATGGAGGAAATGGTCAACATGATGATGGCCTTAAGGGCTTATGAGGCCAATGTGACCACCTTAAATCTGACCAAAACCCTCTTTTTGAGGACCTTGGAAATCGGGAGATAGCCATGAGCGAAATTCGTGCCGTCGGGGCCATAACCGGTTTGGAGGGATCCCCCAAACAGACCGTGGCGCCCAAGGAAAAGGGGGAGTCCTTTGAGGCCATGCTGAAGGACGCCGTCCGCCAGGTGAACACCATCCAAAACGAAGCGGAGAAGGCCGTGCAAGACCTGACGGTGGGAGGGGACATCACCGCCGCCGTTTTGGCCATGGAAAAGGCCGATTTGACCTTTCAAATCATGGTCGAGGTCCGGAACAAGCTGATCTCTGCTTATGAAGAGATCATGCGGATGCAGGTGTAATGAGGCCCGGAGAAGGGTTCGGTTCCGCTCAGGGGGAGGCTAAGGAGGAGAAAAGCACCGCCCGCAGGGGGGCGACCCCTTTGGGCGGGCATCGGAGATAAAGGTCAACCAAGGACGGATTCGAAGAAACGAAAAAGGAAGGGGACGACCGTGGCCGACCTGTTGGAAAACATAAAAAACTGGCCGATGAAAAAGAAGTTCGCCCTGGCCGCATTGATCGGGGGGGTTCTGGCCGCTCTGATTCTGATCTTCGCCTGGTCGAAACAGACCACCTACCAGGTGCTCTTCAGTAATGTCGGAGAAGGGGATTCCGGATTGATCCTGCAAAAACTGAAGGAACTGAAGGTCCCCTACCGGGTGGAAGGGGGCGGTATCCTGGTGCCGGCCGAAAAGGTCTATGAGCTGAGATTACAATTGGCCGGTCAGGGGCTCCCCCAGGGAGGAGGGATCGGCTTCGAAATCTTCGATAAGACCCAATTCGGGACCTCGGACTTCGTTCAGAAACTCAATTATCGGCGGGCCTTGCAGGGGGAATTGGCCCGGACCATCCGCTCCATGAGCGAAATCGAATCCTGTCGGGTCCACCTGGCCGTTCCGGAAAAAAACATCTTCATGGATCAAGAATCCCGCCCGAGCGCCTCGGTCATGGTCAAGTTGAAGCCGGGTAGGACCCTCACCCCCCCGCAGGTCCAAGGGATCGTCCATCTCGTGTCCAGCAGCGTGGAAGGGTTGAATCCCCAAGAGGTGACGGTCATCGATCAGCGGGGGACCTTGTTGACCCGGGCCAATCGGGAAGGGGACGGTCCCTTGAGCGACCGCCAGTTGGAACTCCAGAGGAGTTACGAGAAGGAGATCGAGTCCCGGGTAGTCAACATCCTCGAACCCTTGACCGGCAAGGACAGGGTCCGGGCCCGTGCGGCGGTGACCCTGGATTTCACCCGCACCGAGAAGACCGAAGAACGCTATGATCCCGAAGGGCAGGTGGTCCGGAGCGAACAAAAGAGTCAGGAACGCTCCATAGCCGGTGTCAGCGGAGGGGTGCCGGGGACCTCCTCCAATCTGCCGGGAAAGAAAAACGCCCCCATGACCGGGACGGGTGCGACCACGCAGAAGACGAACGAAGTCATCAATTATGAAATCAGCAAGGTGGTCAGTCGCGTGGTCAACCCTTCTCCGGAAGTAAAGCGCCTGACCGTGGCCGTGGTGGTGGACGGCAACCATACCGCTCCGCAAGGGGGTGGGGCCCGCAAATATGTGCCCCGCACCGAAGAGGAAATGAAGCATTACGAAGAATTGGTCAAACAGGCGGTGGGGTTCTCGGCCGAGCGGGGGGATGTCGTTCGGGTGGTCAACATGCCCTTCGAAGTCACGCCCCAGGAGGATTCGGGCGATGCCGGGAGGGATTATTGGCAGTTGGCGGCGGCCGTCGCCCGGTATGGAGCCCCATTGGCTGCCTTTCTCCTTATCTTCTTTTTTATCCTTAAGCCTTTGGCCCGTTCCTTGTTGACGGCGCCTCCCGCCCGACGCCCCTTGCCGGCGCCGAATGCCCCCCTTCCCCAAGGGGTTTCCGAAACGGAAAAGGCCTTGGAGGGACCGGAGCGAAAGGCCATCGCCATGGAAGAAGACATCCGGACCTGGGCCAAGAACAATCCGGATCAGGCCGCTTACCTGATCAAGGACTGGACGGAGGAGTAAGTCATGGCCTACCGCGGAGTGGAAAAGGCGGCCATCTTCCTCATCTCCATCGGTGAGGAGGCGGCCTCCGAGATCCTGAAGAACCTGGATCTCCAGCAAGTAGGGAAGATTATGGCCGCCATGAACCGCATCAAATCGGTGAAGAAAAAAGACCAGCTCGAGGTCCTGGAAGAGGTCAAGGGCAAGATCAAAAGCGGGGATTTGCCGGTCCACACCGACGAGTACGTCAAAAAGATCCTCAAAAAAGGCCTGGGGGAAGATCACGCCGAAAAGATCCTGGATCAGGTGACCAAGGAAAACGCCCTGGAAAGTCTCAAAGGGGTGGATGCCAAAACCTTGGCCACTTTTCTGGTCAATGAACACCCCCAGACAACGGCCCTGATCCTCTCCCTCTTGGACGCCCCGCAGGCGGCGGAGGTCTTGGCCCTGTTGCCGGACAAGGTCAGGGACGACATCGCCAGGCGAATCGCCGAGACCGACCAGATCCCCGAAGGGATCCTGCGGGAGTTGGAGGATATCCTCAAGGGACAACTGGACATCAACAAAGGCAAGGGACGGAAGGTAGGGGGGGTCAAGGCCGTGGCCGAGATCTTAAACCATGTGGATCGGAGCACGGAACAAGGGATCCTGGAAAAGATCGAAAAGGCCAATCCCAACCTGGCCGACAACATCCGGAAATACATGTTCGTCTTTGACGACTTGATGCAAGTGGACGACAAGGGCATCCAAACCATTCTCAAGGAGATCCGGACGGAGGATTTGTCCTTGGCCTTGAAGACGGCCTCAAACGCCCTCAAGGAGAAGATCTTCCGCAACATGTCCCAGCGGGCCGTTCAGATCCTGAAAGAGGAGATGGAGATGCGCGGTCCGGTCAAGGTCTCGGAAGTGGAAAAGGCCCAGCAGAACATCGTCAAGGTCGCCCGAAAATTGGAAACGGAAGGGAAGATCACCATAGGCGGGCGGGGAGGGGACGAGATTGTCGTTTGATCGGGGCATCCGGAAGCCTGTGGCCGTCCGCTCCTATGTCATGCCCGTGTTGACCAGGGACACGGAAGGGGAGGGCCCTCGGCCCTCCGTCTCCAAGGATCCGGAGGCCGTGGAGCGGGAGGCCTTTGAACGGGGATACGCCGCCGGGGAAAAGGCCGGAATGGAGATGGCCGAACAAAAGGCGGCCGTCTTGCTTGAGCATCTGGAGCGGCTTTTACAGGAAATCCAGGGCTTGAAAGAACAACTTTTGGAAGAACTGGAACCCCAACTCCTCTTTTTGGCCTTGACCGTGGCCCGCAAGGTCATCCACGGGGAATTGGAGACCCGACCGGACCTCGTTGTCAACCTGATTCGGGAGGGGGTGAAAAAGATGGAGGCCGTCGGTCCTTTGACGGTCAAGGTCCCCCCTGCCCTTTACGATTTCTTGGGGGAGAGGAGGGAGCGTTTGCAGGCCGAGTTTCCCGGGTTGCGCTTCGAATCCGACCCCAAGGCCCCGCCGGGAGGGGCCGTCGTCCGCAGCCCTTCCCAGGAAGTGAGAACCGATCCTGATTTCCTTCTTTCCCACTTGGTCGAGGCCTTGAGAAATCCTGGGTGACATGTTTGATTGGAATTTTTACCTCCAAGCCGTGGAAAGGACCGACCCCATGCCGGTGTATGGACGGGTCCGGGAGCTCACCGGCCTGTTGATACGGGCCCGAGGGCTTAAGGCCGGGGTCGGTGATATCTGCCGGATAGATGGCGTCGGGGATTTTCTTGAGGCGGAAGTGGTCGGTTTTCAGGAAGAGGACACCCTCTTGATGACCTCCGGAGACGGGGCCGGGATTCGGCCCGGCTCCAGGGTCAGACCCATGGGCGGACCCTATGCGGTGACGGTCGGGGAGGAGATGCTCGGGCGGGTTCTGGATGACCGGGGGCGGCCTTTGGACGGAAAAGGACCGGTCAGGGGTCAAAGGCTTCCTTTGGTATCCTCTCCTCCACCGCCCTTGAAACGCCGCCGCATCACCGAGCCCCTCGATTTAGGCATTCGGGCCATCAACGGCCTGATCACTTGCGGAAAAGGACAACGGATGGGCATCTTCGCCGGCAGCGGGGTGGGGAAAAGCGTCCTATTGGGGATGATCGCCAAATTCACCGAGGCGGATATGAATGTCATCGCCCTCATCGGGGAACGGGGCCGTGAAGTTCGGGAATTCATCGAAAAGGATCTGGGCGAAGAAGGATTGAAAAAATCGGTGGTCGTGGTTTCCACGGCTGATCAGCCCCCCCTGGCCAAGGTTCGAGCCGCCTTGGCGGCCCAGACGGTGGCCGAATATTTTCGGGATCGGGGCAACGACGTCTTACTCCTCATGGATTCCCTGACCCGGGTGGCCATGGCCCAAAGGGAGATCGGTTTGGCCGTTGGGGAACCTCCTACGGCCAAAGGGTATACCCCTTCGGTCTTCGCCCTGCTTCCTCGATTATTGGAAAGGGCGGGTAAAGACGGCGGGAAGGGGAGCATTACCGGGTTGTATACGGTTTTGGTGGAAGGGGACGACTTCAACGAACCGATCAGCGACGCCGCCCGGGCCATCCTGGACGGACATATCGTCCTTTCCCGGGACCTGGCCAGGGAGAACCACTACCCGGCCATTGATGTCCTCGGTTCCATCAGCCGTCTCATGCCCGACATTGTCGACGAGCAGCAAAAGGCGTACGCCGGAAAGTTCTTGGAGACCCTGGCTCGATACAAGAAAATGGAGGATATGATCCATTTGGGCATGTATCAGCCGGGATCCAGCGCCGAAGTGGATTACGCCATTTCCATGATCGATAAACTCAAGGCCTATCTCCGACAGGGCATGAACGAGCGCAGGGATTTTTCCGACAGCCTCCAGGGGCTGATCTGTCTCTTTGATCAGGTGGAATCCGGAGGATAAGTGAAAAATGACGGCCGCCAAAAAGACCGTTGCCCGGGCGGCAAAGATTTGGAACCATCGCCAGGAGGTCGTCGCCCTTCAAATGCAGCGGATTTCAGAGGCCCTCCAGCGGGAGGATGAGGATTTGAGGCGGTTGAAAGGGGAATTGGAAGGGATGCTCAAGGCCTTTGAAGCGGAAGGGGCCCGCACCTCTTTTTTGGACGCCGCCGACTTGTCCGATTTCTTCCAAGGGGCCTTTCGGATGATCCGCGAGGAGGAGCGAAAAAAGAGGACTATCCGTAGGTTGAAAGAGGAATGGAAGGCCCGGCGGGAGGTCTGGGAGGACATCTATCGTAGAAAAAAGGCCCTGGACATCCTGGAAAAAAGGCTGGAACAGGAAGAGACCCTTTCGGTTTTGCGGGCGGAGCAGAAGGTCATGGATGACTTGGCCTTGATTCGGAGGGAACGACAATGAAGGGGGCGGTTCTACGGATCATTCTGTTGGGGAGTCTTCTCTGGTTGGTTTTGCCCGTAGCCGGGCAGGCCCAGGAAGACCAGACCAAGTCCTTGGAGACCTTGCGCAAGGAATTGGCCGAAAAGGAAAAACGCCTGAAAAGCGAAGAAGAGCGCTTGCGGGCCGTTGAAAAAGAGGTGGACGCCAAGATAAAAAACCTGAACCTCCTTTTGGCCAAGATCGAAGAGGCCTTAAAAAAACAACAGGAGGCCCAATCCGGTCATCTGGCCCATCTGGTCAAGACCTTCGAAGCCATGCCCAGCGAAGAGGCGGCCCAGCACCTTCAGGCCTTGGAAAAGACCTTGGCCGCCCAGGTCCTTTTTAAAATGAGCCCCAAAAAGGCAGGCGCCGTACGGGGTGCCATGGATCCGCAAAAGGCGGCCGATTTGACCCAGGTCTTCCTCAAGACCGAGAAAAAAATTCCTACTCCCTGAAAACTTTTCCTGTCCCTTTTTCCTGTCCCTCCCTTTTTCTTCGACAGGGGCCTTTCTCCCCCGTCCCTTTTCCAGGGTTTTTCCCGGAAAGGTCCCTTTTTCTTTTTAACTATTATTCTTTTCTTGGAACGCCGATCTTTTCCCCTGGAAGGGTCCAAAAGCGGCTCCGGATGAAAAGTAACAACAATATCCAGAAGATAGAAAACGGCCCCGAAAAAGTTTGGGAAAGTCCTTCGGCCTTCCGAGAAACCCGTTCATCCCCCTTTCAGCAAAAGTCATCACCACCGGCGGGTTGGATCTAAAGGACTTCAGACTGGCACGATCCTTGATAAAGAAAAGGACAGGTAAAAATCCTTTACTCAAACGAGCGGAACAGCATGGTGACTTTGCCCCTCTTTACGGATCTGACCAGTTTAAAAGGTGCTTCCGATTCTGCACCCGGGGAACCGTCTTCGACCGCTTTGGGTGATCCCAGAGCAAGCCGGGAGGGTTTTTGGGAAGAGTTGGCCTCGTCCTTTCCGGGTTTGAAAGGGGAGGAAAAAGGACGACAAGACCCACCGTCTTTGGGGCAACCGCCGGGTTCGGCTATGACTTCCTTGATGACCTCATTTACCGGGGACGGGGAAGACGGGAAAACAGAAGCGGTTCCATGTGCCGGGGATGAGGATCCCCCGGATGGATGGGAAGGGGGCCAAGGAGAGGAAACACCCCTGTCTTGGGCCGTCCCCTTTTGCCCTTCCCCGGAGAAAGGGTTTTTTCTTTTTTCCATTATGACTCCTGAAACGGTGAACCCGGAAAATCCAGGGGGAAAGGGGCCGTCTCTTCAGGACATGGGCCTTCCTCAACCGACGGAAAACGGATTCTCCCTGGCCGCCGTTTCCTATACTGCTTCTACTGAAGGCGCCGAAAGGGCGTCTTTTCCGGCGGGGGGACCGGCCGCCGATCTTTCCCTAATACCTAGTGAACAGGCCGCCCTGAAGGAAATGGGGTCCGCCTTGGCCAAGGAAGATCAAGGTCGAGTCTCCCTCACCCTGAAGACCGCAGGGGCCGTCCTTTCCGCCCCCGTGGCCAAAACAAATTCCCTTGAAGGAGAAAGGGGAGAAACCCTTACACCGGTAATTGCGTTGGGAGGAGGGACGAAAGGCGGCGCACCCGAAGAAGCCCCGCCCCTTGATCTTGCGGAAGGTCCTCCGGTTAAAGGGGGGTTCTTATCCGAGGCGTTTCAGCATCAGAGGGTGGAAGAAGAGAGGGTGGAGCATCCCCAACCAGCGGTCCTTTCGGATACCCTTTCGGAAGGGGTATCCGCAAAGATGCGGGTCCTTTCCGTGACCCAGGACCAAGGAACGATCCCCTCGAATTATGGGAAAGGGGACGAGGCAATGGGCGGCCCCTCGGCCGACTGGACCATTGCCGAAGGGGATTTTTTGCCGTCGAACAAAGAGACCTTTACCGAGAAGGCGCAGGAAACGAAGACCTTTTCTTTAGGGGAACGCCTTTTCGATCCTTCCTTTCAAAGGATGGAGCTCGAGGAGCGGTCAGGGGAGCCAAAAGAGGGGGAAGGTCCTGTACCCATGGATGGAAAGGGGAAAAACCCCCCGATTGTTATAGAGAAGAAAGAAGGGAGGTCGGGTAGCCGAGTCCTCCCTGGGGGAAGAGGGCCGGGAGATGGGGACCTTCCCGGTTTGGACCGGGAAGGAGGGGAAAATCCCCTTTCCCTGGTCCCTGAAGGTTTGGACCGGAAGGATGCCGGTTTCCTTGGAGAGGAGAGGGGGGCTCCTCCTATGGGCCTTCAAGCGGATGAGGACGGGGCCTCACCGATGCATCCTTCCGAAGCCCTCAAGGAATCTCCTTTCCTTACCCGTCCTGCGGCGGAGGCCGCTTCTTTACCGGGACACGAAAAAGGGCAGGGGAAACCGGAAGGGCTGGGCTTCCCTTCCCTTGCCGTGGTCCAACGATCCTTGGGAGGCCTCTTGTTTCCGAACCGAGTGTTTCAGATCCGACACGGTGACGGAACCACCGTGGAACTGGTCCTGGATCCCGACGGATTGGGACAGGTGGAAGTGGAATTGAACTTGACCCGGGACCTCCTCCAGGGACAGATCACCGTCCAGGACCCGACCCAAAAGGAACTGATCGAACGAAACCTCCCCTTATTGATGAACGATTTGCTCCGGGAAGGACTGCAGGTCGGAGGCTTTACCGTGTCTCTCAAGCAACGGGAAAAGGGATTTTCAGAAGGGGAAGAGGAACCCCCAAAGGATGAGCGGAATCCGTCCCTGCCCGCCCCGGCGGCGGTTCAGGAGAGACCGATTTCCTCCCACCGAGTGCACATCATTGTCTGATGAAAGATCTAAAGGAGGACATCCCATGAGCGTCAACGCCGTTTCCGGCAGCACCACCAACACCTCGGCTACGGGTACCTTGGATAAAATGGCCTTTCTCAGGCTCTTCACCACCCAGTTGAAGAACCAGGATCCCCTGAACCCCATGGACAGCGCCCAGTTCACCGCCCAGTTGGCCCAATTCAGCGCCGTGGAACAGCTCTTCAACATCAACAGTCAGTTGACCAAATTGGGGGACCTGCAAGGGGCCCTGCTGCAGGGGATGACCGCCGGCCTCATCGGAAAGACCGTCACCCTGACGGACGGGACCACGGGGAAGGTAAACGCCGTCGTCATGGAAAACAATCAGGTCCAGGTCCTGCTTTCCGACAACCGGCAGATTTCCATGAACCAGATCAAAAAAATCTCAGCTTAAGGAGGAGTGGCCATGTTTACATCCCTTTACAGCGGCATCAGCGGCCTGAACGCCAACAGCACCACCATGGATGTGGTCGGCGACAACATCGCCAATCTCAATACCACGGGCTTCAAATATTCCCGGGTCAATTTCGGGGATGTCTTGAGCCAGACCATGGTGGGAAGCGCCGGTTCATCCCAGATCGGCCGCGGCGTGCAGGTCAAGAATGTCTCCACCATCTTCACCCAGGGTTCCTTCGAGTCCACGGGCAACGCCTTGGATCTGGCCATAGACGGGGACGGGTTGTTCATCCTCAGTGACGGGACAAACCGCTACTTCACCCGGGCCGGCCAGTTCACCCTGGACAAGAATCAAAAAGTGGTCAACGCCGACGGGTATATTTTACAGGGCTATCAGGCCGACGAAAGCGGGTCGGTCACCGGCACCTTGGGGGACATCACCTTTTCCAATCAGCAGAGCAAGCCCCAGGCCACCAGCGAGGCCTTGTTGTCGTTGAACCTGAACGCCCGGGAAGAAGTCTTGACCGAGGCCTTTACCCTGGACGGCAACGGGGACGGGATCAACAACGACCCGGCCAATTACACCCACTGCACGACCATCAAGGTCTATGACTCTCTGGGGGGGACCCATGACGTGACCCTCTATTTCTGCAAGACCGCGGACGCCACCTGGGAGGTCCACTATGTCCATCAAGATCCGGCCGATGAAGATCAATTGGTCGATGCCGGGACGCAGACCCTGACCTTCAACAACGAAGGGGCCCTTCTCGACGACGGCAGCGCCACCGCCATTGACTTCGAGTTCGGAGACGGTGTGGAGAGTCCTCAATCCATCACCTTTGATTTCGGAACGGGCATTGATGAAGGCGGAACGGGACTGGATCGGACCACCCAATTCGCCTCGGCCTTCAGCCTCAACTATCAAAGCCAAGACGGTTACGGGGCCGGGACGGTGACCAACATCAGCATCGATGAAACGGGATTGATCACGGCCAGTTTCACCAACGGACGCACCCGGGTGGTGGGACAGATCGCCTTGGCCCGCTTCAACGACCCCTCCAGCCTGCTCAAGATGGGCGGCAATCTATACGCCGAGACCTTTGATTCCGGCCAGGCCCTGATCGGAAAACCGGAGACCTCCGGATTGGGCCGGGTCTTATCCCACACCCTGGAGGCGAGCAATGTGGATTTGGCCCAGGAATTCGTCAAAATGATTTCGGCCCAGCGGGCCTTCCAGGCCAATTCCCGGATCATCACCACCACCGACGAAATGATGCAGGAATTGGTCAATCTCAAACGGTAAGCACATCTTTCTTCCTCCTCCCTGAAGAAAGGGGGAAAGGGACGGCCGTCCCTTCCCCCCTTTCTTTTTGGGGAGCAGTCAATTCTTTGACATAAGGCCGTTCCGAAGCGAGGGATATTTGAAAAGTCATTGAAATATCAATAAGATAAATTTAGGCACGGTTTTTGAAAGAAAAATAGACAACAGGCGGCCTATGGTGGAAGGCCGTCAAGGTGAGAAAGAGGGAGCAGACCATGGTAGCCGAGAAGGACGACATCATGATTGACGACGAGGCGGCGGAGGGGGGAGAAGGAAAACCTTCCCCGGCCAAGGGCGGCGGAAAAAAGAAACTGTTCATCCTCATTGGTCTGGTGTTGGTCTTGGGGGCCGGCGGGTTTTTCGGCTATACCCTTTTAATGGGAGGAAAAGGGGAAAAGGGCAAGGCCGAAGCGGCCCATGAAAAGGAAAAAGGCAAACCGGTCCTTTTGGTTTTGGAACCGTTCATCCTCAATCTGGCCGAACCGGGGAGGCATTTAAAGGTAGCCGTCCAATTGGAACTGGTTCGCAAGGAGGATGAAGAGTGGGTCAAGGAAGGGACGGCCAAGCTTCGGGACGCCGTCATCCTCCTTTTGAGCAGCAAGACCGCCGAGGCGGTGGCCACACCGGAGGGGAAATTCCAGCTCAAAGACGAGATCCTCCTCAGGGCCAATCAGGCGATGAAGAAGGAAGTGTTCAAGAACGTCTATTTCACCGAATTCGTGATGCAATGACCAACCTTCTTTCCCAAGAAGAAGTAGACGCCCTGCTCCGGGGCATGGACTCGGGAGAAATCGAGACCGAGACCCAAAAACCCCCGGCGGGGGAGGTGCAACCCTTCGATTTCGTCAGCTACACCCGGGTCATCCGCGGGAGGATGCCCGGTCTGGACATGGCCAACGAGCACTTCGCCCGCCAGTTTCGGAACTCCTTGTCCAGTATGTTGATGAAGTTCGTGGATGTGGTCATCCGGGGGCATGACTTGATCAAGTTCGGGGAGTTCATGCGCACCCTGCCCATTCCTTCGAGCATCAATATCTTCACCATGGAACCCCTGAAAGGAAACGCCCTCATGGTCTTCGAGGCCCCCACCGTCTTCGCCTTTGTCGACCAATTTTTCGGGGGCGGGGCCCAACCTTGGGTCAAGAGCGAAGGCCGTTATTTCACCCCCATCGAGCAAAAAATCATCCGCAAGATCGTGGATACCGCCCTCCGCGACTTGGCCGGGGCTTGGGAAAAGATCCTGCCCATCCAGCCGACCCATGTCAACTCGGAAATGAACCCCCAGTTCGTCACCATCGTCACCCCTTCCGAGGCGGTGATCCGTATCGAGGTCGAGATCGAGATCGAAAATTTCGTCGGCAAGTCGTATCTGTGCATCCCCTATTCGTTGATCGAACCCATCAAAGACAAGTTGTATTCCGGTATCCGTAGCAATACCCCTGCTCACGATCAACGCTGGATCGCCCGTCTGCGCGAGGTCCTCAAGGACTCCCAGGTGACGGTGCAGGTGGAATTGGGAAAGGCCGAATTGTCCTTGCGGGACCTGATGAACATGTCCAAAGGGGATGTCTTGACCCTGAATACCTCGGTCAACGAGGAACTGACGGTTACCGTGGAAGGCGTTCCCAAAATGAAAGGCACCCCGGGTTATCACCGGGGAAACCAAGGGATCCGCATCACCCAAATTCTGGAATAGGGTGGAAGGTGAGCCCATGGAAAGCAAAAGCGGCGTGAAGGAAGAGGAAATGAATTTTGAAGAACTCAACGAACAAAGGCCGGCGGGGCCGCCCAGGGATTTGGAATTCCTCCTGGACATCCCCTTGACGGTCTCGGTGGAACTGGGTCGGACCCGGATGATGATCCATGACCTGTTGCAACTGGGCCAGGGATCGGTGGTGGAATTGGACAAGCTGGCCGGAGAGCCCATGGAGATCTATGTCAACAACCGGCTCATCGCCCGGGGGGAAGTGGTGGTGGTCAACGAAAAGTTCGGCGTCCGCCTGACCGACATCATCAGTCCATCGGAAAGGGTCAGACAGCTGCGATGATGGAACAATCCTTGAACCTGATCACCGCCGTGGTCGGGATCGTCGGCGCCGTGGGTCTTTTGGCCCTGCTCTATCGAAAGAGACAAAAGCAGTCCACCCTCCTGCAATTGATGGCCTACCAGTCCCTGGGGGCCAAGAAGGGGGTGGCCGCCCTCAAGGTGGGGCAGGAGCTGCTCTTGATCGGCGTAATGCCGGGCGGCCTGCGGGTGCTCAAGACCCTCAAGGCCGAAGAGGTCCTGAAGGAAGAAGAGGCGGTTTTTTCCGAAAGATGGGAAAAACTGCGGAAACTCAAAGAGGAAATTCATGAATAACCCGTTGGATTTCAGCAAGGGGCTGGAGCTCAACCAACCGCTCCTCTCCGTCTTCTTCCTGATCAGTCTGCTGGCCCTCCTGCCGGCGGTCCTGGTCATGGTCACCTCTTTCACCCGCATCGTCGTCGTCCTGGCCTTGCTCCGCCAGGGGTTGGGCGGACACCAGATCCCCCCCAATCCGGTGATCATCGGTCTCTCCCTGTTTTTGACCTTTTTCGTCATGTCTCCGACCATCGACGCCGTGGTCAACGAGGCCTATCGTCCTTTGGCCGAAAAAAAGATCACCATGGCCGAGGCCTTCCACAGGGCCGAGCCGCCCATCAAGCAATTCATGCTCAAACAGACCCGGCAAAAGGATATCGCCCTCTTCGTTAAACTGGCCAAGGAAAAGCCCCCGGCCCGACCGGCCGATCTTCCTTTGAAGATCCTCATTCCGGCCTTCGCCATCAGCGAGCTGAAGACGGCCTTCGAGATCGGCTTTCTCATTTTTCTGCCTTTTCTGGTCATCGACATGGTCGTCTCCAGCATCCTCCTTTCCATGGGGATGATGATGCTGCCTCCTGTTTTGATCTCTTTGCCTTTTAAACTCCTGCTGTTCGTCCTGGTGGACGGATGGAATCTGTTGATCGGCTCCATCGTGAGGTCTTTCGGATGAGCGTAGAATCCCTCAAAAACATATTCGGCGATCTGTTTCTGACCATCCTGATGACGGCCGGCCCCGTCCTCGTGGTCAGTCTCCTGGTCGGTTTGGTGATCAGCTTTTTCCAGGCCGTCACCCAAATCCAGGAGTTCACCTTGACCTTCGTGCCCAAGATCATCGCCGTCTTCGTCTGTTTTTATCTCATGCTGCCGTGGATGGCCGGGGTCCTGATCAAATACACCACCCGTCTGTTGGAGGGGATCCCTTTATGGATACGCTGAAGCACCCCAAGGGAAGGCCCTCGGGTTTCCATAAAAGACGATCGTCCGGGAAAGGGAAAGGATGCGGCCCATGAACCCTGTTTTTCCTATCGGCGCCTACCTTTTTCCTTTTTTGCTGATCTTGCTCCGCTTGTCCATGGTGGTCTTTATGCTGCCCCTGTGGAGCAGCAAGCAGATCCCCCGGTCGTTTAAGATCGGGTTCGCCCTGGCCCTGGCCTTTGTTCTGACCCCGGTGGTCCGGGTGGACACGGCCGGTCTGCCCCTGGTGACGGTGATCCTACAAGAATGGATCCTCGGCACCGTCCTGGGCCTGGCCGTTCGGGTCCTTTTTTTGGGGGTGGAGTTGGCCGGGACCTTCATCAGCGACGCCATGGGCCTCTCCCTGGCCACGGTCTTCAACCCGGAAATGGGCCAATCCACCGAGGTATCCACTCTCCTCGGCCTGTTGGCCATGCTCCTTTTTCTGGCCTTGGATCTGCACCATGACCTGATTGCCTTGATCATCAAGAGCTTTGAAGTGTTGCCCGCCGGGAGGATCCGAACCGAAAACCTCCTTAAGGAAGGGATCGCCCTGGGCGGCCAAGTCTTCGCCTTGGCCTTGAAGATGGCCGCGCCGGTCTTGGTCAGCCTCTTCGTCGTCAATCTGCTAATGGGCTTTATTTACAAGGCCGCTCCCCAGGTCAACATCTTTTTCGTCAGTCTTCCCGTGTATATCCTGGTGGGGTTTTTGGTTTTGTTCTTCTCCCTGCCGGTTTTGATCCAATTTCTCGAGAACCGCTTCGCCGGATTGGAAGAAACCGTCATCCGTCTGTTTACGGTGTCGAAAGGATAAGGGATAGGGATGGCCGATTATCAGGACAAGACCGAACAGGCGACTCCGAGGAGACGGCAGAAGGCCCGGGAAAAAGGGCAAGTGGCCCGGAGCCGGGATCTGGTTTCCATCGCCAATCTGGGGGGGATCCTCCTCATCTTTTATTTCGGTTTTGCCCCTTTTTGGGAGAAATTGAGCCGCATCTCCGCTTCCCTCCTCAGCTTGCATTACGGCAACGACCTTTTTCAGGTTTTTCGGGTGGTCACGGTCCAAACCGTCTGGGTGCTGATCCCCTTTTTTCTGACGGTCCTCGGTTGTTCCGTGGCCTTCACCCTGGCCCAGGGAGGTTTGGTGCTGAAGCCCATGGAATGGGAATTCCGCCGGATCAATCCCCTAAACGGTTTGAAGAACATTTATTCCCTCACCGGCTTGACCGAGGCCTTGAAGAATCTCCTGAAGTTCGTATTAGGGGCTTTACTCATCTATCATTTCCTGCGCCGGAGTCTGGCCGTTTTCCCCTATTTGGTCTCTTTGGAGACGGCCGACATGGCCCGGGAGGCCGGTCGGTTGATGTTGCGCGCCTTTTTCTACGGCTTCCTTTTCTATCTGGTTCTGGCCGTCTTTGATTATTTTCTCCAACGAAGAAATTTCGAGCGCTCCTTGAGGATGAGCAAACAGGAGATCCGGGACGAAACCAAGGAAATCGAAGGGCATCCTTTGATCAAGTCGCGCATCCGCAGCCTGCAGCGGGAGATGGCCCGCCGGCGGATGATGGAGGAGGTGCCTAAGGCCACGGTGGTCATCACCAACCCCCAACATCTGGCCGTAGCCTTGCGTTATCAAGAAAAGGAACTGCCCGCCCCCAAAGTGGTGGCCAAAGGGGCCGGGGAGGTGGCCCAAAGGATCAAGGAAATCGCCCGGCGCCACGGCGTCCCCATCGTCGAGGACAAGCCTTTGGCCCGGGCCTTGTTCGCCCTGGACCTGGGCGCCTTCATTCCCCCTGAACTGTACAAGGCCGTGGCCAAGATCATCGCCCATCTCTATCGAATGAAAGGGAGGACGACGTCATGAGCCTTTTCCAAAAGGTAAAAAACAAGGAAGGGGTCCTGGTGGCCCTGGGGATGATCGGCATCCTGGGCTTGATGCTCCTTCCCCTGCCGCCCGTTCTCTTGGACCTTTTTCTTTCCGTTTCCGTGGCCCTGTCCGTGGTCATCGTCATCACGGCTATCTTCATCAACAAACCTTTGGACTTTTCCATCTTTCCCTCTTTGCTGCTCATGACCACCCTTTACCGTTTGGCCTTGAACATCGCCTCCACCAAACTCATCCTCCTCCGGGGCGGGGAAGGGACCGAAGCGGCGGGCAAGGTCATCCGCTCTTTCGGCGATTTCGTGGTCGCCGGCAATTATCTGGTGGGGATGATTCTGTTCATTATCATCGTCGTCGTCAATTTCGTGGTCATCACCAAAGGGGCGGGTCGGATCGCCGAGGTGGCCGCCCGCTTCACTTTGGACGCCATGCCCGGTAAACAGATGGCCATCGACGCCGATCTCAATGCCGGGTTGATCGACGAGGCCGAGGCCCGGCGGCGGCGGGCCTTGATCGCCGAAGAGGCCGATTTTTACGGGGCCATGGACGGGGCGAGCAAATTCGTCCGCGGGGACGCCATCGCCGGTTTGGTGATCACCGGCATCAACATCGTCGGCGGATTCATTTTGGGCGTCCTCCAGCAGGGCCTTTCCTTGTCCGATGCGGCCTCGACCTATACCATCCTGACCGTGGGCGACGGCCTGGTCTCCCAAATCCCGGCCTTGCTCATCTCCTTCGCCGCCGGTATCGTGGTCAGCCGGGCCGGAAACGAATCGGATTTGGGGAAAGATCTCACCCGCCAACTGTTGGTCAACCCCCGGACCTTGGCCACCGCTTCGGGGATCCTCCTCCTTTTCGGCCTCATCCCCGGTCTGCCCCATTTCCCCTTTCTGACCATCGCCTTAACGGCCGGGGGCACGGCGTATTTGATGAAAAGACAGACGGACAAAGGACTGGAGGAAGAACAAGCGGAAGCGGTCAAGGAGGAAGCACCGGTGGAATCGTTTTTGGAAACCGATCCCCTGGCCCTGGAGATCGGTTACGGCCTGATCCCTTTTGTGGAAGGGGAAGGGGAGCTGTTGAACAAGATCAAGGCCATGCGTCGGCAGATCGCTGCGGATCAAGGGTTTATCGTCCCGCCCATCCATATCCGGGACAATCTGCAATTGCGACCCCATGAATATGTCTTCCTCCTCAAAGGACTGGAATTGGCCAAGGGGGAGATCCTGCCCGATCATTGGCTGGCCGTCGGAGAAGGGGGAGGGGAAAGGCCGAACGGCATCCCCACCAAGGATCCGGCCTTTGGTCTTCCCGCCTATTGGATCGACGCCCGAGAGCGGGAAAAGGCCCAATTGGCCGGCTATATGGTGGTGGACGCCCCGACGGTCATCGCCACCCATATTACGGAATTGATCAAAAAACACGGTTTTGAACTCCTGAGCCGCACCGAAGTCCAAAACCTGTTGGACCGGGTGGCCAAGAGTTATCCCCGTCTGGTGGACGAACTCATCCCGACCCACATGACCTTGGGAGGGGTCCAGCGGGTCTTGCAAAACCTCTTGCGCGAGCAGGTTTCCATCAAGGACATGGTCACCATTTTGGAAACCCTTGTGGATTATTCGCCTTCGGTAAAGGATCTGGATCAGTTGACCGAATATGTCCGCCAAGGCCTTTCCCGATATCTGACCAAGCAATATGAAGGACAGGACGGAAAGATTCCGGTATTGGTTCTCGACCCCCGCTTCGAAAAACCCCTTACCGAAAGCATCGAAAAGGGGGGAGCCATCAGTCCGGACCTGGTCAGCCGTCTCTTGAAGGGTGTGGAAAAGGCCTTGGGCAAAGGAGGGGCCGTTGAGGGCCAACCCGTTCTGGTCTGTTCGGTCCATCTCCGCCGCTTCCTTAAGCGCCTGGCCGAAAAATTCATGCCTTCCTTGGCCGTCCTGTCCAACGCCGAACTCGCTCCCAACGCCAAGATTTATACCTTAGGGATGGTGCGCTATGAAGATTAAACGCTTTGAAGCCGCCGGTTTTCGCGAGGCCTTGGCCCTGGTCAAAAAGGAATTGGGAGAAGAAGCCGTCATCCTTTCCTCCGAAGAGATTCCCGGCCGGAGCCCGCGGGTGGAGGTCTTGGCCGCTTTGGACCCGGACGGGGCCGCCGACGCTAAAGGTTTCAGAATGGAAGGATTGGAAAGTGGGGAACCGCCCGAGCCGAAGGACCGCGTCTCCCTTTCGGAGACCCTCTGCCGCTACCGCAAGACCGGAGAAGACCTGTCTCTCCGGACCTTGGTGGAGGAAGTGAAGCGTCTGCGGGAAGACCTGGATCATCTGAAAGGCCGAGGCTATCGCCTACGTCTTCCGGAAAACAAGCAACGCCTTTATGACGCCTTGAAAGAACAGGCCATCCAAGAGGATCTGGCCTTGGAGTTAAGCGAACAAGCCGAAAGGCCCCAGGACTTGGTCCCCCTCCTGGCGCGGGACATCCGCGGCGGCTGGAACTGGTCGGAAAGGAAGATCATCCTTTTGATCGGTCCCACCGGCGTGGGCAAGACGACCACGGCGGCCAAACTTTGCGGCCAAGCGGTTAAGCGACGGAAAAAGGCGGGCCTGATCAGTCTGGACACCTTCCGCATCGGGGCCATCGAACAGATCCGCATCTATGCCAACCTCTTGGGCGTACCTTTGGTGATCGCCGCCTCGGCCGAGGAAGTCCGGCGGGGGATCGAACGGATGCCGGACCGCGACCTGATCTTCATCGACACCACCGGCAGGAATCCGCGGGATCCCGCCTACCTGCGGGACCTCCAGGCCGTTTTCGCCTTGGGGATCCCCCTGGAGACCCATCTGTTGATCGGCGGCAATCTCAGCGCATCCTTTATGGCCGAGGCCTGGTCCCATTACCGAGAGCTGCCGGTGGACCGCATCGGCTTTACCAAAATGGACGAGGCCGGCGGTTTCGGTCCTCTGTACAATTTCCTCCGCTTGGCCCGAATGCCCGTGGCCTATGTGACCCACGGTCAGCAGGTCCCCAACGATATCGCCTTTTATTCCGGGGAGGAATTGGCTGAACGGATATTGAACCGGGAGACGATCCAGGTCGTTCCCGCCGAATCCACCATGCACTAAGGAAACAGGGGTGAAGATGAATCCGATTCGTACCATCGCCGTGACCAGCGGAAAAGGAGGAGTTGGAAAGACCAATGTGGCCGCCAACTTGGCGGTGGCCTTCCGTCGCCTGGGAGAGAGGGTCCTCCTCTTCGACGCCGATTTGGGCCTGAGCAATGTCGATGTCCTCTTGGGATTGATGACCCCTTACAACATCTCCCATGTCTTAAACGGCAATAAGCATCTAGCGGAAATCCTCGTCGAAGGACCCCAAGGGATCAAGGTCCTGCCGGCCAGTTCCGGGATACAGGAACTCACCCAATTGAACGAGTTTCAACGGCTGAAGCTCTTGGAGGAATTCGACGCCTTCACCGGGGAGATCGACACCCTGATCATCGATACCGGGGCTGGGATTTCTTCCAATGTGGCCTTTTTCTGCATCTCCGCCCAGACCATCTTGATCGTCGTCTCCCCCGAACCCACCTCCCTGACCGACAGCTACGCCTTGATCAAGGTCCTCCATACCCGCTACCAAGAAAAGGAGTTCAAAATCCTGGTCAATTCGGTCCGGGACGCCGCCGAAGGACTGCGGGTCTTCAAGCGCTTGGCCGTAGCCGCCGACAAATATCTTCACGTCTCCTTGGATTATTTGGGGTACCTGGTTTTCGACGAGGCCGTTTCCAAGGCGGTCATGGCGCAGAAATCCTTCGTCGATTGTTTCCCGCGGGCCGAGGTTTCCCGCAATCTTGTCGCCGTCGCCGAAAAACTGAAAGAAGGGATCGTTCCGGACATTCGCGGCAGTCTGCAGTTGTTCATCGGCAATCTGATCGGGGAAGAACGAAATGTACGGCATTAATCTCAAGATGGACCCTCAGGAAAAGGAAAAGATCATCCGGGAATTCCTGCCCGTGGTCCGCTACACGGCCTACCGCCTGGCCTGGCGGCTGCCGCCGCAGATTTCCGTGGAAGACCTGATCAGCGTCGGTCTAAACGGATTGTATGACGCCATGGAACGGTACGAGGCCGGCAAGGTCAAGCTCAAGACCTACGCCCAGTACCGGATCAAAGGGGCCATGCTCGACGAATTGCGGTCCCTGGAGTGGGTCCCCCGGTCGAAGAAAAAGAAAATCAACCATCTCAAAAACGCCCACATCCGTTTGGAACAGGAGCTGAAAAGAAACCCTGAAGACGAAGAGGTGGCCGAGGTTTTGGGTCTCTCCCTGGACGAATATTATCGTCTGCTGGAAGAATCCAAGGGCGGGATGACCCTCAAGTTCGAGGATTTCGACAACGGGCAGGAGGGGCATGCGGTCAACCTCATGGACAACATCGAGGATCCGAACGCCCAGAATCCCTTGCACCTCCTTTTGGAGATGGACCAGAAAAAGACCCTGGCCCGTTTGATTGAGGAACTGCCGGAAAAGGAAAAGATGGTCCTGTCCCTGTATTATTGGGAGGAATTGACCATGAAGGAAGTGGGGGCGGTCTTGGGACTGACCGAGTCCCGCGTCTGCCAGCTCCATAACCAGGCCCTCCTCCGTCTTCGGGCCAAAATGAGCAAAGAGGAACAGGATCGGGCCGGGCCGGAAAGGGCGGCCCCTGAAGGTCGGAAAAGAACCGAAGAGGCGGAACCCACCCCCCTACCGCTGAGGAAGGTCCGAAGCGGTTGAAGGAATGAAAAAAGGAGGCGGATTGACACCATGCAAGCAAAAATGAAAATTCTGGTGGTTGACGATTTTTCCACCATGCGCCGGATCGTGCGCAACCTGCTCAAACAATTGGGATATGAAAACATCGAGGAGGCGGAGGACGGACAACAGGCCTTAACCAAGCTGAAAAGCGAAAAATTCCATTTTATCATTTCCGACTGGAACATGCCCAACATGACGGGCATTGAACTGTTGAAAAAGGTGCGGGCCGACGGAGACCTGAAGAATCTCCCTTTCTTGATGGTCACCGCCGAATCGGAGAAGGAAAAGGTCATCGAAGCCATCAAGTCCGGGGTGAACAATTACATCGTCAAACCCTTTACGGCCGAGATCCTCAAGGAAAAGATGGACAAGATCCTGGAAAAGGTGCAACTGTAAGGCCGCGCATCTGCCGATATTCGACCGGAAAGAAAGGACAGAACGCTTATGAACACGCCAGCACACCTTGAACGCAAAGGGGTTGAATCGGAAAAGGAGGCCACCTTGTTGGAGATGGAAAAGGCGGTGGCCCTGATCTTCAACAACATTTTGGAGGAAAGCGATCGCATCAAAGGCTTTATGGCCGTCATCGAAGACATCCAGGCCCTTTTGGAGTCCATCATCCAAGGGGACCTGGATACGGCCGAAAAATATGTGGTCAAATTTTCGGGATTAGGGGAAAAGGAACTCTTTGTCGAGGTGGGTAAGATCACCCGGAAGCTCCATGATTCCATCAAGGAATTCCAGGAGGCCATCCGTCCCCGCCTGATCACCCTCCCCGTCAGCGAACTCCCCCAGGCCAACGACAAACTGGAGTGGGTCATCTCCAAGACGGAAGAGGCGGCCGGTCGGACCCTGGGGCTGGTGGAAAAGCACCTGGGCTATTTGAAACAATGCGCCCCGGTCCTGCCCTTCTTGGAAGGGTGGCTGAAGGCGGAGCGCCTCCCCGAGGGGGTGGATCGGCGGGCCCTGGAGGCCCTGGTGGCCATGAACCGGGACCTGTCCAAAGACCTGACGGAAATCATGATGGCCCAGGACTTTCAGGACCTCACCGGACAGATCATCAAAAAGGTGATCGCTTTGATCGCCGAGATCGAACGCCATCTGGTCAAGATCCTAAGGATCTTCGGCCTGAAGCTGGAGAGCGCGACCGGGGGGATCTCCGACGACCCTTCCACCAGGGGCGTCCGGGACGACATCGTCACCGGTCAATCCGATGTGGATGATATTTTGAAACAATTCGGGTTTTAGGGGAGGCCGAGTCCTTCACTCCCCTCCTCTAAACCCGGGAAAGGAGGACGGGCCATGGATATTGAACCCGTCGGCAAGGCCGAATATGCCATCGGCCTGAAAAAGGTAAAACGGGAGGACCTTTCCCGGGAAAAGAAACGGAAAGAGGAACCGGAAAAGAAAAAAGAAGAAATGGACGCCAAGAAGGTGGATTTGAGGGCATGAAAAGGACTTCACTCAAGGGATTCGTGGGAAAGTGTTTGGAAAACCCCTGGAAGGAGCAAAAGCGCTTCGCCATGGAGGTCATGGAGATCCAGGAGATCGCCGAGAAATTGGTGGCCCGCATCGAGCGGAAGATCGAGACGCTGAAATCCATCGAGGCCCAGGCCGACGAGAAGATCGCCCTCCTGGACGGACTCATCAGCCGGTGGAAACGCCTGCAGGAAGGAATTCCCGGAAAGGGAGAGGAGAGGGAAAAGGATCACAACCGAGATGAGGTGTTGGCCTTGGCCCGGAAAGGCTTCGACGCCGAACAGATCTCACGCATCCTCGATCTGCCCAGGGGCGAAGTGGAGCTGATCTTGAATCTGGTCCACTAAAGGAAAAAAAGTCCCGAGGCGGAAAAATTTTCCCCTTTCCGGATGCCCGGCGAGGCCAAAACCCCGCCGAACAAAGGGCCGAAAGATGTATTTTTTGGTATCAATGTTGCATAGGATTTAAGACATGGACAAAGGGATTTATATAGCCCTTTCCGGGGCGGTCTTGAAGGAAAAGCAGATGGAACTGATCTCCCAAAACCTGGCCAACAGCAGTTCCTCGGCCTATAAACGGCTGAAGATCTCCTTCAAAGACCATTTGATCCATCCGGAAAGCCAGGCCGAAGGCCGGATTATGAGCGATGTGGGGGCGGTCCGCACCGATTTCAGCGAGGGAGGAACCCATCTCACCGGAAACCCCTTGGACATCGCCCTCGAAGGAAGCGGTTTTATCGCCCTCGAAAAAAATCTTTACACCCGGCGGGGGGATCTGAAGCGAAACAGTGACGGTTATTTGACCAACCAGTCGGGCCTTAAAGTAATGGGAAAAGGGGGCTTCATCCGTCTTCCCGAGGGCAAGGTGGATATCGGTCCCGGCGGAGAGATCATGGTGAATCAGACGCCGGTGGATACCATCAAACTTGTGGATTTCAAAGAAAAAGGAGAGTTGGTCCGTATTGGGGAAGACCTCTTTCGGGCCGAGGGGCCGGGAACGCCGGCCACGACCCGGGTGAAACAAGGGTATTTGGAAGGATCCAATGTAGAGATCGTCAAGGAAATGACGAACATTATTTTGACCCTGCGGGAATTTCAGGCCTTCCAAAAGCTCATTCAGGGTTTTGACGAGGCCGCCGCCAAAATGAATGAAGTAGCCCGTTTATAAAGGGAAAGGGGGAGACCGATGATTCGTTCGTTGTTCATTTCGGCCACGGGTATGGAGGCCCAGCAGACCAACATGGACGTCATCTCCAACAACCTGGCCAATGTCAATACCACCGGATATAAACGGAGCCGGGCCGATTTTCAGGAATTGATCTATCAGGATATCACCACCCCCGGAACTTCCTCCGCCGAAGGGGTGATGTACCCTTCCGGGATGCAGATAGGCTTGGGGGTGAAACCGGTGGCGGTTCAGAAGATCTTCACCCAAGGGGATTTCGTCAAGACCGGAAACGCCTTGGACTTGGTCATAGAAGGGGAGGGATTTTTTCAGGTGGTTATGCCGGACGGGGAGACGGCCTACACCCGCTCCGGGGCCTTCAAACTGGATAATGAAGGGAGGATCGTCACCTCCGATGGATACCCAATGGAGCCGTCCATCACCATCCCGGCCAACACCCAAAGTATCACCGTCGGGTCGGATGGGAAGGTCTCGGTGATCCAGTCGGGCAGCATGACCCCCGTGGAGGTGGGGCGTATCGAATTGGCCCGCTTCATCAATCCCGGGGGGTTGAAGGCCATCGGGAAGAGCTTGTTCGTGCCTACGGCCGCCTCCGGAGAACCCACCACGGGCAATCCGGGGAGCGAAGGCCTGGGGACCATTAATCAAGGCTTCATTGAAATGAGTAATGTCAACATCGTCGAAGAGATGGTCAACATGATCATCACCCAAAGGGCTTACGAAATCAATTCCAAGGCCGTTCAGGCCGCGGATGACATGCTCCAGATCGCCAACAATCTGAAGCGGTAAGGGATCACGATGAGGACCCCAAAAAAAACCTGCCTAAGCCTGAGGTTCCTTGTCCCCCTCTATATAGGCCTTTATCTTTTTCTTTGTCCGGGGGCCGAAGGCGCCCCGGCCTGGGATCCGGCCGCGGTGATCAAGCACTACTTAAAAAGCCATTATCCTTGGTCGGAAATCGAAATATTAGAGATCGAAGGCGGGGAGCAGGCGGGCAAGGAAAAACCGGTGAACATCCATGTCCTCCAAGGGCCGTTGGGACGGGCGGTTTTTTCTTTGGTTTTCCCCTCCGGAGAAAGGGTGGTCCTGTCGGCTTATGTCCGGGCATTGGACTGGGCGGTCTTGAGCCGTCGTCCCTTGAAAAAAGGCCAGGTCCTGGAAGAAGAGGACCTGTATCGCTCCTTGACCGATGTGCGCAAGATGCCCCGAGGGACCCTGACCCGTTTGGAGGCGGCCAGGGGAAAGGCCCTGGCCCGTTCGGTGGCGGCCAATACGGTCCTGACGGAAACGGATCTGGGCGACCCCCCGACGGTAAAGAAGGGGCAAAAGGTCATCCTCTTCGCCGCGGCCCCTGGTCTGCGCATTACCACCACCGGCGAGGCCGGTGAAGACGGTTATCCTGGCCGGCCGATACGGGTCATCAATTCGGAATCCAAGAAAGCCATCCGGGGGGTCCTGGTGGATGAAAACCATGTACGGGTGGAATTTTAAGGGGATTAGATCAAGGCTTGAAAAAAGGGAAGGGGGCCCGATGGTGAAAGGTCTTCGGAGGTATACGGTTTCGGTCTTTGGCTTGGGCCTGGTGTTGTTCTTGGGGGCCTGCGCCGCCTATCAGGAGATCTCCCGGCCCTTGCCCCCGGATTATACGCCCCAGAAACAGCCGGTTCAAGCCGCCGCCCCGGGATCTTTATGGAGGGATTCAGGGAGTTGGTTCGAAGACCGAAAGGCCAAGGGCGTGAACGACTTGGTGACCATCAAGATCGAAGAAAGCGCCATGGCCAGCAAGTCGGCGGAAACGGGTACCTCCCGCTCTTCTTCCATGGAGGCGGCGATCGCCGAGTTTTTCGGCATCAAATTAAATTATGACATGGAAAAACTGGCCGGTAAAGGGATGGCCGGGCAGACCATCACCCCTTCGGTCAATGTTAAGGCGGAAAACGAATTTTCCGGGAAGGGAAACACCTCTCGATCAGGGACCTTTACGGCCACCATCACCGCCAGGGTGATAGAGGTCTTGCCCAACGGCAACTTCGTCATCGAATCCAGGAAAGACATCAGCATCAACCGGGAAAGGGAGGTCCTCATCCTCCGAGGGGTCATCCGACCCGACGACATCGGGGCCGACAATACCATTTCCAGCGGTTACATCGCCAACGCCCAAATGATCTACACCGGCGACGGGGTGATCGCCGAAAAACAAGGCCAAGGGTGGTTGGTCAGGATTCTGGACTGGATATGGCCGTTTTAACGGGAAAAAGGCGGATGTTAGGCGTTTTTTAATTTTCGGGTCCGGGGAAAAGGAAATGATCTTTTGTTATCGTAAACCGTTGTTGCCTTGGAGCGCCCGGCAGGGGGTTTTATTGGGATGCCTGCTGGTTCTCTTGGCGGCCCTCGGACTTGCCCCCGGCAGGGCCGAACGGATCAAGGATATCGCCTCCCTGGAGGGGGCCCGGGAAAATCAGCTCATCGGCTATGGGCTGGTGGTGGGATTGAACGGGACCGGAGACAAAGGACCGGCGACCATGCAGGGCATCGCCAATATGCTGGCCCGCATGGGGATCACCGTCCGGCCCAAGGACATTCAGGCGAAAAATGCGGCGGCGGTCATCGTTACCGCCAATCTACCGCCCTTTCCCAAACCCGGCATGCGTGTGGACGCCATCGTCTCGGCCATCGGGGACGCGAAAAACCTTCAGGGAGGGACCTTGCTGCTTACCCCCTTGAAGGGACCGGACCAAAAAGTGTATGGACTGGCCCAGGGCCCGGTTTCCTTAGGTGGCTTCGGGGCCGCCTCCGGGGGGGCGGCGGTGCAAAAGAACCATCCTACGGCCGGTCGTATCCCCAACGGGGCGGTCATCGAAAGGGGATTGGAAGTGCCCCTGGCCCGGGGAAACGAGGTCCATATTATCCTCCATCGCCCGGATTTTTCCACCGCCTATCTGGTGGCCCAAACCATCAATCGGAAATTGGGCCAGGACCTGGCCGAGGCCCAGGATCCTTCCCTGATCCGCGTCCGGGTCAGCGAAGATTACCCTGGGGGACTTATGGGACTCGTCACCCAGATCGAAGCCCTCGATGTCTGCACCGATGTACCGGCCAAGGTGGTGATCAACGAACGGACAGGCACAGTGGTTATGGGAGAACGGGTCCGCTTGTCTCCGGTGGCCATCGCCCACGGCAATTTGACCATTGAAGTGACCACCGATTACAAGGTTTCCCAACCCCCGCCGTTGGCGCCGAATCAGGCCCAAACCGTGGTGGTTCCACAAACGAAGATGGAAGTAAAAGAGCAAAAATCCTCTTTAGTGGAAATTTCCGGCGTTACCCTGGGAGAGGTGGTCCGGGCCTTGAATTCCCTGGGGGTGACTCCAAGGGACTTGATCGCCATCCTCCAGGCCTTGAAAAGCGCCGGGGCCTTAAAGGCGGATTTGGAGATCTTATGACGGTAGAAAACCTTCATCCTTTGGTTGGGGCGTTGGAAAGGGGGAAATGGGAAACCACTCCCTCCCCCGATGAACCGTCCCGCTTGCGGCAGGCGGTCAAGGACCTGGAGGCCCTTTTCCTCTATGAAATGTTCAAAGAGATGCGCAAGGCGGCCGGGTCGAACGGTTTATGGGGCAAAGACCTAAGCGGAGAAATTTACGGGAGCCTTTTTGATATGAAACTGGCCGAGACCCTGGCCGAAAGGGGGACGGGTTTGGGGGATATGATCTTTAGACAAATGGAGGTCCGGTGGGGTTCCACCTCCAGACCCCCGGACCGGGGGCATCTGGTCCTTCCGGTGAAAAAAGAGGAGGGATCGGCCGGCCCCGAAAGGGAAATCCGGGAGGAAGTATGGGAAAAATAGAACCGGCTGATGCCTTTTCCGGCAGGCTTTGCCCTAAAAAAGTTCGGGGGGCGGAAGGGGTCCGATTTGGTTTTTTTTGAAAAAAATAAATGGTTATGTAGAGGTGGGCGATTCCATTAAAGTTATTCCCTTGATTTGCCGATATCTAATGGTGAAACCACCTTTTGACCAGGGAGGAAGTGCATGAAAATCGAAGGAAGAAAACCACCGGACAGTCCGGAGATCCTTTTACGGACGCAGAAGGTGGGTCATACCCAACCGATCGCCCCGGCGGAGAACTCACAAAATCTCAAGCAAGCCGACCAGGTGCACCTATCGGAAAAGGCCAAGGAGCTGAGCCGGCTGAAGCAGCTCATCGAGCAAATGCCGGAGATCCGGACGGAAAAAGTAGAGGCCTTGAAACAGGCCATCGCCGAAGGGCGTTACCAGATCGATCCTTTGGCCTTGGCCGGGAAGATCCTGGAAGAGCAATAAATCATCCCATGAATACCCTGGAAGCCTTAAAAAGCGTCCTAAAAGAGGAAATTGAAGGCTGCCGGAACCTATTGGAATTACTCCAAGAGGAAAAAAGGCGCCTCATGGGCTTGGAGCTCGACGGCGTCGAATCCGTGATCAAGGCCAAAGATATCTTGATCTTAAAATTGAGGCTCTTGGAGGAAGAACGGGTCAGGGTGGTCGAACGCTGGCAGGCCGAAAACGGTATGGACCGTTCGAATCCGGAAAAGGATTTGCAACAAGTTACCCTGAAAAGGTTGGCCGAAAAGGGCGGAGACGGGGAACTGATGGATTTGCGCTCCAAACTGGTCTCCTTGACCCAAAGCATAAAAGAAATGAACGAGTTCAATCGAGGGATGATCGATCGAACCCTCGATTTCATTCATAAAAGCCATCCAATATTTTCCAAGATCAATCCCGGTTCTCCCGACCTGGAAAAGGGTCGGGTTTATTCACGAGCGACCTAAATGAGCCTGACCGGATTGTTGAACATCGGGAAAAGCGCTCTTAGCGTCAGCCAAACACAACTGGCCGTCACCAGCCACAATATCGCCAATGTCCAAACGCCGGGTTATTGTCGCCAGGAGGTGATCGTAGAAACCTCATCCTGGACCACCGCCAGCGGAGGTCCGGTGGTCGGGCAAGGGGTCACGGTGAAGACCATCAAGAGGCACTACGACGCCCTCTTGCAACAGGAGCTTTTTCTGACCCAGCAGGATTACGGAAAATATACCCTCCTGAATCAAACCCTTTCCGGGGTCGAACAATTATTCAACGAGGCCCAGAAATTGGGTTTGGCCCGATCCCTGACCGATTTTTTCAACGCCTGGCAGGATGTGGCCAATCATCCCGAAGGCTTGACCGAGCGTTATCTGCTCCTGAAAAAGGCCGAGGCCTTGACGGCAACGGCCCAAAAATTGGAACAGGGACTGAACGATATTTTGAAGAATATCGAAAAAGGGATTTCCGAATCGGCCGAACAGATCAATACCTTGGCCGCTCAGATCGCCCGCATCAACGGGCAAATCATGCGGAGCGGCACTCAAGAAGGCACCCTTTCGGCCAACAACCTCCGGGACCAGCGAGAGGCCTTGTTGGCCGAATTGAGCCAGCTGGCCGATATCTCAATTTTTGAAGACCCCGCCAACGGGGCGGTCCATGTGACCCTGGGGATGCGGACCCTGGTGGATGGGGATACGAGTCGGTCCCTTACCGCCGAGATCGATGAGACGGGCCGACAGACCCTGGTGCTCAACGGGGAGGACATCACCTCACGCATCGCCGGTGGGAAGTTGGGCGGGTTGTTGACGGCCCGTAAGGAGATTGAAGAAACGGTTCTCACGGGCCTGAGAAGATTCGTGGCCGCCCTGATCAATGCCGTCAATCTCCAGCACCGGGAAGGCTATGGACTGGACGGCTCCACCGGGAACGACTTTTTCTCCCCCCTTCAACTGACCGTGCGGGACTATTCTTCCGGGGCCGACTTGACGGCGGAGATCACCGACTACTCCCGGTTGACCATGGAGGAATACACCGTCCGCTTCAGCGGGGGAAATTATTATGTCTATGAGCGGACCACGGGCGAACTGAAGACCTCGGGCGTTTACGAGCCCTCGGGGACGACGATTAACCTGGAAGGGATGCGTTGGGAAATCAGCGGTACCGTCTCTGACCAAGACTCCTTTCAGGTCAGTCCCCTCACCACCGCCGTGGCCGGTTTTCAAACGGCCTTGACCTCGGCCCAACAGATCGCCGCCGCCGGCAGTTCGAGCGGTGTCCCCGGCGACAACGAAAACGCTTTGGCTTTGGCCGATCTGATCCATCAGGGCCTTACGGTCTTGGATAACCAATCCCTGGAAGATCATTACCAATACCTGGTGGCCCAAGTGGGGTTGAAGACCCAAGAAGCCTCCGAGGCCTTGACCTTTACCGAAAATTTCTTAAATCACCTGAACGACCGACGGGACTCGGTATCGGGGGTCTCCCTGGACGAAGAGGCCACCAACTTGATCCGTTTTCAGCGGGCCTATCAAGCCGCGGCCCGACTGATCCGGGCTACAGATGAGTTGTTTCAGACCCTTTTGAACCTATAACCCTTAAAGGTGAAAGCAAAACCCTCCCTGAGGAGACGGAAGGGATCGAGACAGGAAAGGACGGAGAAGGACTATGCGGGTGACTTCATCCATGCCCTTCAATCAGTTGGCCAGAGGGATCAAGGAGCAGATGAACGCCCTGACGAAGCTGAACCTGCAACTGATTGACGGGAAAAAGATCACCAAACCCTCGGACGATGTTTCCGGGACGGTGGAAGCCCTGGGATACCGCCTTTCCCTCAGCAGCAACGAACAATATCAACAAAACCTGACCCGGGTGAAAACCATCCTGACTTTCACCGAAACGCAACTGAATCAGGTCTCCGATACGTTGAACCGGATCAAGGAAATGGCCCTCGTCGGCGGCGATGCCTCCATCACCGATTCGGAGCGGGATTATTATGCCGAAAACACGACGCTCCTCAAGGGTTTTCTTCTGGATCTAAGCAACTCCACTTACGAAAACCGTTATCTTTTTTCGGGTTTTAGGACTGACCAAAAGGCTTACGCCTACGACTCGGCCACTCAGCGTTATCTTTACCAGGGAGACAGCGGCCAGATTCCCTTTGCCGTGGATCGGGATATGACCCAGGTCATGAATTTCGTCGGCAGCAGCGACGATCCTTCCGTGACCACGGTCTTTAGTTTCACCTTGGCCGATGCGGAAGAAGTCACCTTATCCGACGGGAGTCTGGTGACCTATACGGCCGTCCCTGATCCGGGATCGGGAACAACCTCCATTCAAGTGACCATCAGCCACCCCGATCACCCGGGAGATCCGGATTACGAAGACCAATTTTCCTTTTCCAATTTTATGGAAATGGCCGATATCCTCGCCCATGCCTGGCGGTATGAGGAGGTGGACGGTACTCCTTTGAATCCTTCCGAGGCCTTCCGGAGGGTCCAGGCCATGGTTTTCCCCTTGGAAAAGGCCGTGGAACAGGTGATCACGGTCCGTTCCGAATTAGCCGCCCGACAGATTTTCCTGGAAAACCGGGAAGAAGGCCTGAGGGCTGAGAAAGAGGTTCTCCAAAATAGGCTTTCCGCCGTCCAAGATACGGATTTGGCCGAGACCATCGTTTCCTTACAGCAGGTGAGCATGTCCTTGGAGGCCTTAAGAAGGTCTTCGGCACGTATCCTTTCGCAATCCCTTTTCGATTTTTTATCGTAAACCGGAGTGGCTATGCCATTGAAGATATTACTTAAACCGGGTGAACGGGTGATCATCGGCGGGGCGGTGGTCCGAAACGGCGGCCATAAGGCCGAACTTTTGGTGGAAAACAAGGTCCCGATCCTCAGGCAAAAGGACATCATAAGCTTCAAGGAAGCCGATACGATCTGTAAGAAGATCTATTTCGTCATCCAGTTGATGTACATGGATGAGGGAAACCTGGCCGAACACCATCAAACCTATTGGACGATGGTCAAAGAATTGGTACGGGCCTGTCCTTCCGTCTTGGGTCTGATCGATCGGATCAGCGAGGAGATCCTGGGCGGCAATTATTACCAGGCCCTGAAATGGACCCGTAAGTTGATGGAATACGAAGAGGAGGTACTAAGCCGTGTATCCGAACCCGTATAAAGCCTATGAGGCCATGAACCGGGAATCCAACGACGGTCGGAAGCTGGAGGCCTCGGTCCTCTTGCGGGCCGCTCAAAAACTGAAGGACTGCCAGGACCGTTGGGAAGGGGAAGACCATGATTCCCGGTTTCAGGAGGCCCTGCGGTTCGATCAGATGATCTGGAGCATTTTCCAAGGTGAACTGGCCAGAGAGGACAACCCCTTGCCTGCGGAAATCAAGCGCCAGCTTTTGACCTTGAGCGCCTATATCGATCGGACCATCTTTGAGACCCTGGCCCGTCCCGCCCCGGAGAAGCTGACCATCCTGATCAACATCAACCAGAACATCGCCGCGGGCTTATTGAGCACCCCCGGTGGAAAATGAACGGTTTTCACCTTCGAGAATGCCTTCGCCCCCGCCCGTGGTCCGAACGGGCGGGGGAAAAATCCTCTTTCCTCCGATCGCCCTTCAAATTTCTCTAAAGTTTTTCGCCCATATCCCGATAATAGAAAGAAGGTGAATACTGCGCAGATCCGGGGGAACAGGTATGTCCATCTTATCGGGGATCAACCGTCACGAGGTGCTGCGTTTTTATGAGAGGGTCAACCGCATTAAGCCGTCCGCGCCGGTCGAAGCCAAGCGGGGCCCTTCCTCGACCGTTCTGGAAATTTCGGCCGAGGCCAAGAAAAAACTGGTCATGGAAATGGCCCGGGAAGAAGTGTTGAAAAAGATTCGAGAATAAGCCCAGAAAGGGCCTTTTTTCCCTATGGAGACGGCGGATAAAAACGGCGTTCGTATTCTGGTCGTCGACGACGACGACATCGTCCGGGAGGTGGTCTGCACCCTGTTGACCGGGGAAGGGTACACGGTGGTGACCGCCCGGGACGGCCTGGAAGCCATCACCGCCCTGAAGACGGAAACCGTCCATTTGATCTTGACGGATCTGCGGATGCCCGGGGTCGACGGCATCGAAGTCCTGCGGGAATCCGTTCGGCTGGACCCCGACCGACCGGTGATCATCCTGACCGCCTACGGGACCCTGGACATCGCCCTCAAGGCCATTCGGGAAGGGGCCTATGATTACATGACCAAGCCCTTCAAGATGGAAGAAATGATCATTCGGGTGAACAACGCCTATGAGCGGGCCCGATTGGTGGCCAAGTTTAAGGCGTTGCGCAAGTCCTTACGGGAGATCCTTTTTCAGGTGATGGTCTGTCAAAAAGGGGAAGAGGGGCCCCGGCGCATGGTCATGGATTGGATGAGCCACATCGAGGCCTTGAAAAATATGGAGATCTTGGACGCGGACGAGGCCTATCGGATCAAGGAGAGATTGATCGGTGAATGGTAACGATAAGCGGTTCTTAGTCATTGACGACGACCCGGTAACGCGGGGGCTTTTGGCCGAGATCCTAAGTCATATTGACGGGTATCAGACCGATGTGGCTCCGAACGGAGTGGTCGGCCTCGAACAGGTGCGGCGACGGAAGTACGACATTGTCTTTACCGATTTGACCATGCCGGAGTTGAACGGCATGGGGGTGCTCAAGGAGGTCCAAAAGCTCAACCCCCAACTGCCCGTGGTCGTGGTCACCGGCATGTCCACCATCGACGTGGCCATCAAGGTCATGAAGGAAGGGGCGAACGATTTCATCACCAAACCCTTTAAGGTCCAGACCATCACCTCGACCGTAGAAAGGATCCTCGGGGAAAGACACCTCCTGGATCGCTTGGGACTCGACGGGAATTCCCGCGAATCCGTAGAGAGGCTGAATGCCGAGCTTTTCAAGAAACTGCAGAAGATCAACCTGCTTCAGGCCGTTCATGTGGAATTGGACGCCCTATTGGACAACGAAAAGATCTACCAATCGGTGGCGGCCATGGCCTCGAAGCTGTTGATGGTCCAGGAAGCCGTATTCGCCCTGGTGGAAGACGGTCGGTTGCGGGTGAAACAGGCCATCGGCCTTTCCCCCACCAACCTGCGCATCAAAAATACTTTTTTGGAAAAGATCCTGAAGGACAAGACCTATTATCTGGCCAAGGTGGGGGAGAATCACCCCATGACCGAGAAACCCCTGACCTATCCCCTTTTGGCCATTCCTTTCGTCATTAAAGATGTGGTCTTTGCCCTCTTGCATTTGGGGAACAAAGCCGACGGTTCCGATTTCACCGATGACGACATCTCTCTGGCCCTGACTTTGGTGAACAAGACGGCTTTACGGATCGAAAACAATGCCCTGTATGATGTGGTCTATTCGAATTTGGTCAACAGCCTCAAGGCCTTGGTGATCAGCATCGAGGCCCGGGACCCCTACACGCGGTTTCATTCCGAACGGGTGACCCAATACGCCTTGGAACTGGCCGAGGTCCTGGGACTCTCGGAAGAAGAAAAGGACGCCATCAAATTCGGCGGGTATCTCCATGACATCGGGAAGATCGGCGTCCGGGACGGGGTGTTGCTGAAGGCCGGACCTCTTAACGAGGAGGAGAAAGCGGATATACGACAGCATCCCCTAATCGGGGACAATATCCTGAAGCCCCTGTTGTTTTTCCCCAAGGAACGGGAGATCATCCGCTATCATCACGAGTGGTTCAACGGAAAAGGTTATCCGGAAGGTTTGGCCGGGGAAGAAATCCCCTTGCTGGCCCGCGTGTTGGCCCTGGCCGATGCCTATGACGCCATGACCTCTTCCCGCCCCTATCGCCGGGCCATGACCCATGAACAGGCCCTGGCCGAGATCGTGCGTTGCAGCGGGATCCAGTTCGATCCCCAAATCGTCCGGGCCTTTTGGGAAACCCCGACCGGGAAAAGGGTTGGTTTGTATTCGGGCTCGATCGCGGGCCGCTGAGAGGTGAACCGACATGGAGGAAAAACCGGTGGAGGAACGGAGAGAGGCCTTTCGGGTGGATGTGCACTTACCGTTGCTCGTTCGGGATATTCCCGAGGAAGGGGACGCCCTGCCTCCTGAGGGAGAAGGGGAAGGAGCAGCGGAGGGGTTAAAAACCCAGGAAGGTTCGGAGGGTTCGGCAGGGCAGGGCCTTCCTCCGGAGGTGTGGACTTTTCTCAAGGGTCTGGAAAAAAAGTTGGATTGGATCCTGGAAAGACTCCCGACGGATATCTGGGGCGCCCCGGCCCAAGAGGTGAACCTGAGCACATCGGGGATGCGCTTCCGCCATCGGAAGCCCTTCAAGCCCGACCAGTCGGTCAGGGTCAAAATGATCCTATACACCGTACCGTCTCAGGAAATTATCTTGGAGGGGAAGGTGGTCCGGGTGCAACCTCGTTCGGACGGTTATCATGAAGTAGCCCTGTGTTTCAGCGAGATGAACGAGGAGACCCGTAAGGTCCTTTTTCAATACCTCCTGAGTCAGCAACGGAAGGAGCTGGCCGCCAAAAGGCAGAACGACCATGACAAAAACACCGGGGAATCGTGAGGTTCCGGAGGCGGCCCCGGCCGGCGAAACCCGTCCGGCCGCCGTCGAAGCCTGTCTTCTTTCGGCCTGGGAAAGGGTGTTGAGCAAGTTATGCGGGCCCCTATTGGTGGGAAAGCTTACTCCGGAAGTCGTCCACGACATCAACAACCTTTTGACCGGGATCTTGGGCTATGCCGAGTTGTTGAATATGAAGCCCATCCAGGATGAAGGGGTCAAAAAAGGGCTGGAGACCATATCCTTCTCGGCCGAGAAGTGTAAGGTCCTTTTGGGACGCATGGCCGCCTTGGCCCGGGAAGAAAGCCCTCCGGTGCCTTTAGGAGATTTACACGCCGCCTTGGAGGAGGCCTTGGAGTTACGCCGTTGCGCCTTTCGTCACCAGCAGATCGAGGTGGTCAAGGACCCGGCCTCGAATCTGCCGCCCCTGACCCTCGATGGTCTCCGTCTGCAGAAGATCCTGCTCTGGCTCTTTTTAGCGGCCGAGGAGGCCCTGGGCGGGCGGGAGGAAGGACGGCGGATTACCATCCAAAGCCGTTTTGAACCTGAAAAGGGGTGCGTTTCCATCCTCCTGATCGCCAACGGATTCGGGGTGAATCTTTCGGCCTGGCGTCGTCTCCTGACCCCAGAGGGCCCTCTTACGGCCGAAGACCTGGACGGCCCCTTCTGGCTGCGCCAGGTTGGGCTTTGGGTGGAGGAGCTGGGCGGGACGGTGGAGTTGCGCATGGAAGAGGGAGAGGGACCGATTTTCGACCTTTGTTTTCCCGTGATCCGTTAAGGTGGTGGTATGTTTCTCTTCGTCGGTATCATCGTCGTTTTGGGGTCCATTGTCGGGGGGTTCCTCATGGAGGGAGGAAACCTGGCCGTCATCTTTCAACCGGCGGAACTGATCATCATCGGCGGGGCCGCCTTGGGTTCTTTTTTCGTCGCCTCGCCGATGAAGGTGGTCAAGCTGGTTTTCGGAAACATCTCTTCCCTGATCAAGGGTAAAGCCTATACCAAAGAGGATTACTTGACGCTATTGGGTCTGCTCAACACCCTCTTCGTCAAGATCAGAAAAGACGGTCTAATCTCGATTGAAGGGGATATCGAGAACCCCTCTTCCAGTCCCATCTTTCAAAAATACCCGAAGATCTTGACCAATTCCAAGGCGGTGAGTTTTATCTGCGACAACTTGAAGGTGATCATATCCACCAACATGCCCAGCCATGAAATGGAAAACCTAATGGAGGTGGACATCGAGGCCCATCACAAGGAGACCATGGTCCCGTCCTCCAGCATCAATCGGGTGGCCGATGCCCTGCCGGGTTTTGGGATCGTTGCTGCGGTCTTGGGGGTGGTTTTGACCATGGGGAAGATCGATCAACCTCCCGAGGTGTTGGGGCACAGCATCGGAGCCGCTTTGGTGGGGACCTTTCTGGGGGTCCTCATGTGCTACGGATTTATGGGTCCTATGGCCGCCAATCTGGAACACCAGGCCCAGGAAGACGAGGCCTATTATGCCGTGATCAAGGTGGCCATGGTCGCTTTCGTGGGGGGGGCCGCCCCCCAGCTTTCCGTGGAATTCGGTCGGCGGGCCATCCCCAGTAAGGAAAGGCCTTCCTTCAACGAATTGGAAGAGTTCATTCGGAAATGAAAAACAGCAAGGTCGTTATTAAGAAGGTCGTTAAGAAAGGGCACGGCGGCCATCACGGCGGTCAATGGAAGGTGGCTTATGCCGATTTCGTGACGGCCATGATGGCCTTTTTTTTGCTCATGTGGCTCATCGCCATTCTCTCGCCGGAGACCAAAAAATCCATGGCCCAGTATTTTCAAGAGGCGAGTATATTCAACAATTCCGGTAAGGGGTTTATGGACAAGAATGCGGGCATTATGGAGGAAGGCCCGGCCCCTCAATTGATCGCCAAGGCACCGCCGGGCGGGGAAATGAGTCGGGAAGAGTTTCGTGACCGATTGAAAAGGGATATCGAGACCAAACTCAGCGAAGTGAAGGACCAAGTCTGGGTGGAAATTTTTGAGGGAGGGGTCAGGATCCAGATCATTGACAAGGAAGGGAGCCCCATGTTCGCCCTGGGCAGCCCGGAATTGACCCCCACGGCCAGAAAGATTATCAAGATTATCGCCCAACATATTCGAGACATGGGAAACGATGTGGCCATCGAAGGACACACGGATTCCCTTTCTTACGCCTCGAGCCGATATACCAATTGGGAGCTGTCCACGGAACGGGCTTCATCGGCCAGGCGGGCCTTGGAAGAAGAGGGGATGAACTCGGATCGACTGGTTCGAGTGGCCGGCTATGCGGCCCGCGAGCCTTTGATCAAGGACAACCCCGCCGATCCAAGGAACCGGCGGATCTCCATCGTCCTCCTCTTTAACCCGAGTCAGAAGAAACAGGTCCTGCCGTCTTTTTTATCTCCTTCCAGTCCGGTCCCCCAGAAAGGGGGGGAAGGGAAGAAATCGGCGGCTGCGGACAAGTCCGTATAAGCAAGTACACACCGTTAAAACCCACAAAACCCACCGGGTCCATCCCCCTTAACCCATTTCCCTAATTGCTGAGCCTGCCTATAAAGCCTAATAATCTCCTTTTTCACCATATCCCCGTATATCCCTTTTATCCCCTTTAAACCTTTCTTGAGTGTTCAACGGGAAAATTTTTTTTAAACTTTTTTGCCGTTACTGCCTCTTTTGTCCTAATGCTTGGATTTTTTTGAATTTTATCGCATAACATTTTTTTAAAAAAATCTTTCAAAAATTAAAGTTTAAGGCGGAATGGCCGATAATAGAGACAAAAGCCATAAAGCCATTAAACAAGAAAAAACCATCCTAAGAAAATAAACGGCAAGGTATCATCAACCGTCAACCTTCTAAAACGGTCAGGAGACCGAAAAACTTTTAACTAGAAAAGGAGAAAGCCTATGCCCTACGAAGTTTCCTTAACCCAGGCGATGCGGGCCAATCTGATCAGTCTGCAGTTGACCAGCAAATTGATGTCCTTAACCCAACAGCGGTTGGCCACCGGTAAAAAGGTGAACTCGGCCATGGACGATCCGGTGAATTATTTCGCCGCCCAAACCCATCTGACCCGGGCGGCGGACCTGGCCTCCCGTAAAGACGGTATGAGCGAGGCCATCCAGATCGTTACCGCCGCCGACAAAGGGATCACGGCCATCAACACCTTGATCGAGCAGGCCAAGGGTATCGCCACCTCGGCCCTGGCCACCTCGGACACGAACTCCCGGGCCTCGTATCTGACCCAGTTCAATACGGTCATGAGCCAGATCATCAATGTGGCCGCCGACTCGGGGTACAAAGGGACCAACCTCTTGAACGGTGGATCCGTGGATGTCAAGTTCAACGAATCCGGATCCTCCATGCTCACGGTAAGCGGGTTCTACGCCACCACCTTGGCCAGTATCGGGCTGACCTTTGTGGCCGGCGAGTTTACCACGGATGCGGGGATCAACACGGCCTTGGCCCGCATCGGCACGGCGAGTGAGATCCTCCGGACCAACTCCAAGACCCTGGCGGCCAATTTGAATGTCATCACCACCCGCCAGGACTTCACCAAGGACATGATCGATACCTTAAAGACCGGCGCCGATAATTTGACGCTGGCGGACATGAACGAGGAATCGGCCAATATGCTCATGCTGCAAACCCGGCAGTCCTTGGGGACGACCTCCCTCTCTATGGCCTCCCAGGCCGCCCAGTCGGTGCTCCGGTTGTTCCAATAGGCCGCTAAAGGAAAAAGAAGGTGACGGTTGGAAAAAGGTAAATGGGGAAAGCGATCGCCTGATTGATGCTGCGGGGGAGGCCGAAGGATAGGTCCTCCGGCTTCCCCCTCCACCCCAACGATCCTTCGGAATGCTTATCCTAACCATCCCGTTGACCAGCCAAAGGGAAAAAACGCTCATTATCCGTCTGTTTTTTTCCCTTTCCCTCTAAAGTTTTTCTTCCAAAAGCCGATAAATAATCAACAGCAAAAAGCCCCAAGGAGGCGCCATAAGGTTTTTTGCCGGCTAAGGTTTTAGAGTCCGAAAACCCTCCAAGCCCCGTATAGAACAACGGGAACACTCTTAGAAAAGGAGAAAGCCTATGCCCTACGAAGTTTCCTTAACCCAGGCGATGCGAGCCAATTTGATCAGCTTGCAGACCACGAGTAAACTCTTGTCCACGACCCAGCAGCGGTTGGCCACGGGTAAAAAAGTGAACACGGCCATGGACGATCCGGTGAATTATTTCGCCGCCCAAACCCATTTGACCCGGGCGGCGGACCTGGCGGCCCGCAAAGACGGTATGAGCGAGGCCATCCAGATCGTCACCGCCGCCGACAAAGGGATCACGGCCATCAACACCTTGATCGAGCAGGCCAAAGGTATCGCCACTTCGGCCTTGGCCACCTCGGATACGACCTCCCGGGCCTCGTACATGACCCAGTACAATACGGTCATGAGCCAGATCATCAGCCTGGCCGCCGACTCGGGGTACAAAGGGACCAACCTCTTGAGCGGTGGCTCCATTGATGTCAAGTTCAACGAGTCCGGTTCGTCCAAGTTGACGGTGAGCGGTTTTTATGCCACCACCCTGGCCAGTATCGGACTGGCTTTTGTAGGGGGCGCCTTCACCTCCGATGCAGGGATCAACTCAGCCCTGGGCGAGATTGGAAGCGCCAGTGAGATCCTCCGCACCAACTCCAAGACCCTGGCGGCCAACCTGAATGTCATCACCACCCGCCAGGACTTCACCAAAGACATGATCGACACCTTAAAGACCGGCGCCGATAATTTGACGCTGGCGGACATGAACGAGGAATCGGCCAATATGCTCATGCTCCAAACCCGGCAGTCCCTGGGGACGACCTCTTTGGGAATCGCCTCCCAGGCCGCCCAATCGATCCTGCGTCTGTTCGGATAAGGCAAAGAACGGACAGGATCGGGATCTGAAAACGACGGCAAGGGAGGCCCAAAACTCCCTTGCCGTCTACCCGTTGGGAGGTTGATATGGCTGTGTCAAAGATAGACGGGATTCAACCTGTTGGGACCCTCCCGGCGAACCAAATCCTGATGAATTTACAGTCCGAACCGGGTATTCGGGTCCAACCGGTCAAGGATTCGACGAAAGCGGAGACCAAGACCGATAAGTTTCCGTATATCGATTATTTTTCCTTCAAGACCCTGACTCAAGGGGAACGGAAGAACCGTTTATCCAAAGAGATCAAGCGCCTCATTGAAGAAATGACCACCATCCGTCGAACCCTGCCGCCCTTCCCTCCGGGAAGCGAAGAGAGGATCCGGATTTTGAAGGGTTATATCGGGATTCGAAAATTGATCGAGCAATTGACCCTCCCGCCTGAAAGAGGGAAGGACCCTTTTTTACCTCCTCTCTCTTTGCCGGAGCTTAGGGAGGACGCTTCGGACCAGGAGTTGGACGCGGCCATCCACCGTTTGAAGGATGTGGCCAAGGTTTTGTCCTCTTAAAAAAAAGAGAAAAATTCAAGTTTGGCCTGATAATTGCTTTTAGCAAAAGGTAGAGTAAAAAATGAAGGGTTTTTGTCAGGTCAGACATGATTGCACTCCAGCCTATTTCGTCTCGTCCCCTGTCTTCACCGGGAACGGATGGTTCGGAAAGCGGTCCCCCCTTATCCTTTTCCCCTGAGGAACCACCTCTGATTATTCCGGAGAGTCTTTCCCCGGAAACCTGCTATCAATTAGGTCGGTATCTGGACGAGCGGGGCCGTCCTGAAGAGGCCTATGCCTTTTTGTCTAAGGCCGTGAAAAAGAACCCTCATTTTGCTGAGGCCGTAAACGACTTGGGAAGTCTTTTCCAAAGAAAGGGGCGACTGGACCAGGCCTCGGCTTGTTATGCTCGGGCCGTACACCTCAAGCCGGATTTTCCCGAGGCCCATTACAACCTGGCCAATGCCAAGAAGGAAATGGGGGAATGGGCGGAGGCCGAAATCCATGCCCGTAAGGCCTTGGAGCTGGCACCGGACTTGAAGGAGGCTTGGCAGGTCCTGGGGTTCGTCCAATATGAGCAGGGGAAGTTGGGAGAAGCGGTTCAGGCTTGGGAAAAGGCCTTGGATCTCGACCCCGAATCCTGGATACTTGCTTTTAATTTGGGCACCGCCTGTTATCAACTGGATCGTTTGGAAGAGGCCCGGCGGTATTGCGAACAGGCGGCGGCCAAAAACCCGGGACTGGCCGACGCCCATTACCACCTCGGCTTGGTCTATTACGGACTGGAGCGGATCGACGAGGCCTTGCGGTGCTGGCAGCAGGCGCTGCAGGTGAATCCGCGCCATTTGGACGCCCTGAACAATCTGGGGGCGGTTTTTCAGGAAAAACAACAAGTGCCTCGGGCCTTGAAATGTTTCGACACCGCCCTGGCCGTTCAACCCGATTACGCCGAGGCCAGGTGGAACAGGGCGACTTGTTTGCTTTTGGCCGGCGATTATGAACGGGGCTGGGAGGAATACGAATGGAGGATAGAGGTCCCCAAACACCGGCTCAAACGAACCCTCGAGCGGCCCCGCTGGCAGGGTGAACCCGTTCAGGGGAAGAGGGTCCTCCTCTACTCCGAGCAGGGCTTCGGCGATACCTTTCAATTCGCCCGTTATATCCCCCTGGTCATGGCCCTGGGGGCCCGGGTCATTTTGGAATGTTATCCGGAACAGGCCCTGTTATTGGCCGGTTCTTTTCCCGCCCTGGAAGGACTCATCATCCGTTCCCAACCCTTGCCGGAATATGACTGTTTTTGCCCTTTACCGAGTCTGCCGTTGATCTTCCGCACCCGTTTGGAGACCATTCCCCGAAACATCCCTTATCTGTTTCCGGATCCCGCCCTCATGGAAAAATGGGGGAAAAAACTGGATGACGCTCAAACCCAGTTAAAGGTCGGGCTGGTCTGGGCCGGACGGACGGAGACGCAGAAACAACGGAGACGACCGGTCCCTTTTTCGGCCCTGGCGTCCCTTTTCACCGTTTCGGGTGTTCAATTTTACAGCCTGCAAAAAGGGGAGGCGGCCGAGCCGCTCAAAAAATCGGCGGAAGGAAAGGCGGTCCGGGATGTAAGTGCCGACCTGACGGACTTTAGTGAAACCGCGGCCTTGATCACCCAATTGGACTTGGTCATCACCATTGACACCGCCGTGGCCCATCTGGCGGGGGCCTTGGGCAAGCCGGTATGGACGCTCCTTCCCTATGCCCCGGACTGGCGTTGGTTGCTCCATCGCACGGACAGTCCCTGGTATCCGACGATGCGCCTTTTCCGGCAGACCGCCCCGGGGGACTGGGGAAAGGCGGTGCAATCGGTGCGGCAATGTCTCCAGGATCTCGTCCTAAACCGGACCCTCTCCGATCCGACCGGGAGATGGGATGGATCTTTTAAAGAAGGGATGCCTTAAACCCATGGATAGCGAAACGATCATGGCCGAAGACCTTCGTGGGCCGGTCGCTTTGAAGGGCACGGAAGAACAGGCCTACGCCCTTTACCGGAAAGGCCGGGTCCTTCACGACCAGGGACGAGAGGTGGAGGCCGCTGGGTTGTATCGACAAGCCGTTTCCCTTAATCCGTTCCTCGCCGAGGCCTATAATGATTTAGGGGCTATAGCCCAAAAACAAGGCCAACTGCATGAGGCCGTTGTCTTTTATCGAACGGCCCTATCCCTCAACCCCGGTTTTGTCGAGGCCTGCTATAACCTGGGAAATACCTATAAGGAATTGAAAGAATGGGAAGAGGCGGAGCAATATTGCCGAATGGCCTTGGAAAGGGATCCCCAATTGGTCGAGGCCCTTTTTACTTTGGGGGTCATCCACCATCAAAGAAAAAGGACGGCGGACGCCGTGGCCTGCTGGTTGAAGGTGGTGGAACTCAAGCCGGAACACCTTCAGGCCCATCTGAATTTGGCCTCCGTATATTACACGGAAAAACAATGGGAAGAAGCCGAAGCATTTTATAAAAAGGCCCTCCTCCTGAACCCGAAGCTGGCCCTACCTTGGTTGGGGTTGGGGAAGATCAAAGAAGACCAAGGGGACAGAGAGAGCGCCGAAGCCTTGTATCACCAGGCTCGGGTCTACGAACCTACTTTCCCGGAAACCTATGTCCGCCTCGGGGCCTTGGCCTTGGAACAAGGGGCTTTGGACAGGGCGATTGAATATTTTGAACAGGCCCTTCGCCTGAGCCCGGATAGGGCCGAATATCACAACCATTTAGGGAACGCCTATAACAAGAACAAAGATTGGAAGAAGGCGGAGGTGTGTTTCGAAAGGGCGATCCGCCTGAATCCGGATGATTACTCGGCCTATAATAACTTGGGGTTGGTTTTACATAGACAGGGACGGCTGGAAGAATCCTTGAAGATGTATGAGAAGGCCGTCTCGCTGAATCCCGACAAACCGGAATTGCAGGTCAATTTAGGAAACCTGTATAAGGAACTGGGTAGGATTTCAGAGGCCATCGACCAATTTCGAAAAGTGATCCAGCATCACCCCGACTTTCCTTTCGCCCACTGGAACTTGTCTTTGGTCCTCTTGTCCATTGGATGCTTTGAAGAGGGTTGGCAAGAATACGAATATCGTTTGAAGCTTCATGAGACTATTTGCCGGAAGGACCTACCCTTTCCTCTCTGGAACGGGGAGGCGATTCAGGGAAAAAGGCTTTTACTCCACCAAGAGCAAGGGATAGGGGACACCATCCAGTTCGTTCGATATATTCCGATGATCCAAGAAAAAGGGGGGAAGGTGTTCCTTCAGTGCCAACCGGAGCTAAAGGCCTTGCTGTCCTCCTTGGAAGGGTGCGAAGGCGTCCTTTCTTTTGAAGATGAACTTCCGGCCTGTGATTACCATTGTCCGCTTTTGAGCCTCCCCCGCATCTTCAAGACCGATCTTCCCCATATCCCGGCCCGGATTCCCTATCTATTCGCGGATCCGACCAAGGTCGAAAGATGGCGCCGCCGCTTGCTGCGGGAAGGGGAGGGGAAACGGATCGGCTTGGTCTGGGCCGGGAGACCCGAACACGCCCACGACCACAACCGTTCCTTGTCCTTACACCGGTTTTCTCCCTTATTCCGTGTAGCGGGCATTGCCTGGTTCAGCCTGCAAAAAGGAGAGGCCGTCCGGCAATTGGACGACTTCGCGGAAAAAGATAGGATACAGGATTACACCGGAGAGCTGGCCGATTTTTCGGATACGGCGGCTTTGATCGAAAACCTGGACCTGGTGATCACCGTGGATACCTCGGTGGCCCATCTGGCCGGGGCCTTGGGCCGGCCGGTGTGGACCCTGATCCATTTTTCATCGGATTGGCGCTGGCTCTTGGACCGGGAGGACAGTCCCTGGTATCCCACGATGCGCCTCTTCCGGCAGACCCGCTATGGGGATTGGGATGGGGTGATCGAACGGGTGGCCGAGGAACTGGACCGAATCGCCTTGGACGGAAGGGCAGGAGGGGACCGATGAGTCCTGTCACAGGGATTTCCCGAAGTTTCGTTATTCCGGTGCTGGATTTTTCACCGCACAGCCCATACAACATACGGACCCTCTTGGAAGACTTGAAAGACATCCCCGGCGAAGTGATCTGCATCTTTAACAGCCGAGAGGTTTATGAGGCCTTGGCCGATCACCCTCGTATCGACAAGTATTGTTTCAACAAGCTCAACGCCGGTGTCGGTCGTTCCTGGAACATCGGTTTGAATCTGGCCGAAGGGAAGGCGGTCTTCATCATGAATGCCGATATCCATATCGGCCGATCGGCCGTGGAAATGATGGAACATTATTTGTTCACCCTGGATAAAGCGGCCATGGTCGGCCCTCAGGGGGGATTCGTCGACTTTTGGGAGTTGAAAGACATCACCTATTTTGACAAAGGTCAAGCGCAAATTCCGGTGCGCTGTTACAGTATATCCGGTTTTCTTTTCGCCGTTCATTTGGAGCGTTTTCAAAGACACGGACTGGCCTTCGATGTCCGCTTCAGTCCTTGCTTCTTTGAAGAGTGGGACATGGGCCTTCAGATCATGCAGGCCGGCCTGGCTTGTTATGTGGTTCCCGTGACGGACTACGATCATCACTGGGGGATTTCGGCCAAACAACAGGGGCAGACCGTGGTCTATTTCGGGCGGGCGATGAGTCGGGAGGAGATTCTGTTGGAAAACCGGGAAAAGTTCATCCGGAAGTGGTCTCCCTTATTGGAGCGGAAAGTATCGACCGAATCCTGGAAAATCACCTCCTCAAGGAACGAGTCCCAAGGCTTGGTCATACCGACGGAGGGTTGGGAACGCCTCAGGAAATTCGTCCAAATGGCCCAAGGGCAAGCCTATGCCGAGGCCCCGTCTCTGACCCATACCGAAGTGACCGAAACCATGCTGCCCCAGGTCTTGAACCGTTATGGCGTGGCCCCGGGGGCGCGTATTCTGGATGTAGGTTGCGGTCAAGGGCCGGCCTTGCAATGGCTGACGGAACACGGTTATCACCCCATAGGGGTCACCATCAGCCGGGAAGACTTGGAGGCCTGTCGGAGTAAAGGGTTCGAGGTCTATGCCATGGACCAATCCTTTTTGGAATTTCCCGATCACACCTTCGATCTCCTCTGGGTCCGGCACTGCATCGAACACAGTCTTTTCCCCTTTTTCACCCTTTCCGAATTCTTTCGGGTCCTGAAACCCGGCGGGGTCCTTTATTTGGAAGTGCCCATCCCGGAGACGGTCTCCCAGCATGAGACCAACCCCAACCACTATAGCGTCCTGCCCAGCCGTATGTGGCTTTCCCTGCTGGAACGGACCGGCTTTTTTCAGATCGTCAGGGCCGACATCACCGTCCCCATCCCCCTCGGAAAAGATACCTATTGGGCCTTCATCTGTCGAAAACCTTTTTTGTCGGTCGAAACCGAAAGAGACCCGGGTGTAAAAGGGGCGGAGCTCCAATGAACATTCTGTTCTTGACCCATCCTTATCCCAATTTCGTCCCGGATTTATTGCTGCACGGCCTTCGTAAACTCTTCGGGCCAACGGTGGTGGATTTTCCTCGGAAAGACAGTCTCTATAAGGGGAAATTGACCGGTTTTTCCCCCCAAGGACAAGAAAACCGTCCTTTGTTTCCTTTCGACGGAGAAAAGATAGATCGGACGGACATCCCCCGCAAAATCAAAACGGGGTTTTTTCATTATATAATTTGCGACTTTCGGGCCTTGTCACCCTTTTTGCAAACGGTTCTGGAAATCCCTCAACGACTGGTGATTGTTGACGGAGAGGACACCCCTCAACGCATCCCTCCCGGACCGTATGTATTCTGCCAACGGGAAACGGACGGATCCCGATACAGCATCCCCTTGCCTATGGCCCTGCCGGAAGAGGTGATGAACTGGATTCAATCCTATGATCACCACCCTAAGGAATATTCCGTGGGTTTTTTGGCAAGTTTTACCCCGGCTTATGAGGAGCGAAAGGTCATCGCCGAACATCTGTCCCGCTGGTATGGGGATTGTCTCTTGAATGTTTGTTCGGTCCCGAAGGCCGGAGAGCAGGCGCCGAAAGGTTGGTTGCCGCGGGATCGGTATTACGCCGAGATCCAGAAGTGTCGGGTCCTTCTCACCGTCCGCGGGGCGGGATACGATACCTTTCGATTTTGGGAAAACGCCGCCTGCAACGCCGTCCATGTCGTCCAGGCCATGCCCTTATATATTCCCAATGATTTTCAGGAAGGGGTGCATCTTTTCCGTTTTCGTTCCCTGGATGAATTAAGGAGGATCGTGGATGCCCTGTTGGAGGGAAAGACGGATGAAGCCGCCATGATCCGGAAAAATCGGGAACATCTGACCCGCTTTCATACCACCCAGGCCCGGGCCGCCTATCTCCTGGAGCGATTGAAGGAAATATGGGAATGAACTATTATTCACCCTTGACCTATACCCATGAAGAAAAATACGACGACAAGCCCAGGGCGGACATTATCCGTCTGGTGCCAGAGGACTGTCGCCGTATTTTGGAGATCGGCTGCGGAACCGGTGCCACCGGCTCCGCCTTGAAAGAGAGACAGCCGGGGCTGTTTTATGTCGGCCTGGAAATAGATGATCGGGCGGTAGCGATTGCCCAAACCCGCCTGGATCGGGTCTTAAAAGTCGATTTGGGAAAGATGGACCGCCTTTCCCTCCCCTTTGAGCCGGAATCCTTTGACCTTTTAATCGCCGCCGATGTCTTGGAGCACTTATACGATCCGTGGCGGGTCCTTTATGTCTTAAGGGGGTTTTTGAAGAAGAAGGGGAAAGTGCTCCTCAGCATTCCCAACACTCAAAACATTTATTTGATCGCCCAATTGGTCATGGGCCACTGGACCTACCAGAAATACGGCCTGTTGGATGCCACCCATATCCGTTTTTTTACCTGGAAGGAGATAGAAAGGCTTTTGACCGGAACCGGGTTTCGCCTCATCCTTTGCCAAAAACAGCTCCAGGCCGATTTGACGGATAAAACCTTCCCCTTGGACCTGTCCATCGCCAACTTGGTGTTGCGGCAGGTCGATCGGGAAGAAGCGGAACGATTGTTCACCTTCCAATATCTGGTGTTGGCGGAAAAGACGGAATCGGAAGAAAGGAGCGGACCATGATTTATACGGTGCTGCCTGTGGGCAAGGCCCACGGTTGGGGGGTCTGCGGTAAATACCTCATTCGGGAATTGGCCAAAAAGGAGACGGTCCGCTGGATCAACGGCCAAGTGCGGCCGGAGGACTTCGACAGCCTGTTGGATTATTGTTACTTCCGAAAACTGGCCGTCCGGCCGGAGGAATGGGATCGTTTGCTTTCCCAAAGGGGCGGACGGGTTCAAGAGCCGGTGCTGCAAGCCATGAATAACCAGGATAACCTCCCCCTTCTGCCGCAATTGAAAGGGAAAAGAAATATCGGTTACACCTTTTTCGAGGACAACGTCCTTTCCCGCACCCAAATCGCCAATGCGGAAAACCATTACGATCTGGTGGTCGCCGGCTCCACCTGGTGTGAGGAAATGCTCCGTTTTTACGGCTTGACTCGGGTGACCACCGTCATCCAAGGCATCGATCCCATGATCTTCAACCCCCTGCACAAGGAAAAAGAATATTTTCGGGATCGTTTCGTCGTCTTTTCCGGGGGCAAATTCGAGCTCCGCAAGGGACAGGACATCGTTATGAAGGCCTTTAAAGTCCTGCAGGATCGGTATGGCGACGTCCTTTTGATCACCGCTTGGTTCAACCAGTGGCCCCAGAGCATCCACACCATGTCCGGTTCCCCTTATTTGAAATTCCGTCTTCATTCCGAAGATTTTTTTGAGAATGTCAACCGGGCCATGGCGGAGATCGGCTTGGATCTGGATAGGGTGATTCATCTTCCCCTGAGTCCCAATGTGACCATGCCGGCCGTTTACAAAAACACCGACTTGGGGTTTTTCCCCAATCGCTGCGAAGGAGGCACCAATTTGGTCATGATGGAATATATGGCCTGCGGCAAACCCGTCTTGGCCTCCTACTGCAGCGGACACAAGGATGTGGTCAACGAGGAAAACGCGGTGCTGATCAAAAAAATGGGCACCTTGGAGGTCTCGGTCAACGGGGTCCGCACCGCCGTCTGGGACGATCCTTCCTTGGAGGAGGCCGTGGAAAAATTGGATTGGTGTTATCACCACCGAGAAGAACTCAAGGCCTTGGGACGAAGGGCCGGGGAGGACTTGGCCCAAATGACTTGGGAAAAGACCGGCGACCGGTTTCATGCCTTGATTTCTGAAGGAGAATGAGATGGTCCAAGAAAAGGAAATAAGGACCCGAGGCCGGTCCGACCATCTCCTGTTCTCGGAGGCGGAGAAATTCTATGAAGACTATTGGCAGGAGGGCTCCAAAATTTCGGAGACCACCCGCATCCGAAATCAAGCGATCTTGGATTATTTTTTCCCCCAAAGGCCCAAAGGCAAGACCATCCTTGAAATCGGTGTCGGCGGAGAAGGGGGATTGCTCTACGACCTCAAGGAAGAAAACCGGGTCCAAGGCCTCGATGTCTCCGCCTCGGCCAAGAGGAACAGCGAACGCCTGGGGATTGCGGTGGCGCTGGTCAATGTGGATAGGGAAGGAATCCCTTTTCCCGATGAGGCCGTCGACATCGTCTTTGCTTTCGAGGTTTTCGAACATTTTGCCAATCCCCAGTACGCCCTTGAAGAAATCCACCGGGTCCTCAAGCCGGGAGGGTGTTTTCTGGTCAGTATCCCCAATCCCCTGATCCATCATTGGCCCCGGTTGTTTTACCCGGCCCTGTTTGAGGAAAGGTCTTTTCAGGAATTTTTGATGATCAATGATTTTTGGGTGAAAAGAAAATTGTATCTTGGACAGAACCATTACCATGCACGTTTCTCGACCCTTTCAGAAAAGGCCCTTATGTGGTGTTGGGAATGCGAGAAAAATATGCCGGATGGGGAAGTATACTTTGAATACGGCCTGTATTTTTGGAAACAAAAGAATGAAAAGGGCATAAGGACCCGTCCTATCGAAGCGGCGGATCTTTTCAGAAAAAGTTTGGAAAAAGGGGGAGGTGGGTCCTTCAAGGCCCGTTTTTTTCTGACCTGGTCCCTCATGTATCGATTTTTGTACGATGAAACCGAGGAATTTCTAAATCATGTGATGGTTTTTTTCAATAAAGCGACCGCCCAGGACCTTCAGGAAAGACTACCCGCCCTTTTCGCCTTGACCTTCCTGAATCTGGAAATGAAAAGGTTAGCCATTCCTCTTTTGGACGAGGAAGCGGCCGTAAATATCTTTGGACACCTGCGGCGGTCGCCCGGGGCCGATCCGTATCTTCAGGTCTTGTCGCAATGGGGAACGGGTTCTTTCGATGAGGAATGCGTCGCCGCCCTTTTTCCATCGAATCCCTAAGTCGGGAAGGACGTACAGGGTTTTGGGGGAATACAGATCAATCAGCGAATTTAAGGTGTGGAGCCGGTGGGGTTCGGCTCAGGGTCAGGTTGTTTGGGGCTGACTAAAAAGTTCCCTTCTTATCCGATGAGAAGACATCCGTTTCTTCAACAAGCGCAATGTTATCATACCTTGGGGAAGCTTGAAGAGGCCGAGGCCTGTTATCGAATGGCCCTGGAAGCGGGTTTGGATGATTCCGGTCTGTTCAATGACCTGGGGGTGTTGCTTCGGAAAAAAGGGGATCTTAAAGGGGCCGCTTCCTTTCTTCGGAAGGCCATCGAAAAAGACCCTCAAAACGCCAAGGCCTATCACAACCTCGGGAATGTCCTGAACGATCAAGGCAAAAAAGAAGGGGCCTGGCGCTGTTATCAAAAGGCCTTGGAACTGGATGGATCGGAAGGGGAATTTTTCAAGGCGGTAGGGAACCTCCTGCGCGAATTAGGAAGAAGGGAAGAGGCCCTTTCCCTGTTTGAAGAGGCCCAGAAGCGTTTCCCCGAAGATCCGGAGATCTCCTTCGGGAAAGGCGCCGTCCTCAAGGATCTGGGACGGCTTGAGGAGTCCGTTGCCTGTTATGAGGAGGCCCTTGCGAAAAACCCCGACTTGGCCGAAGGCCACTACAACCTGGGTAATGTCTTTTTGAAAATGAACCGCTTGGACGAGGCGGAACGTTCTTTTTGGGCGGCGATCCAAAAGAAGCCCGATTTCGCCGAGGCCTATAACAATTTGGGTTCAACCTACAAGGAAAAAAACGACCTTCCCGCCGCCATCAGGATGTTCCGCCGCGCCGCCGAGGTGAAGGGGGACCTTCCCGAAGCCCGGTGGAACTTGGGCCTGGCCCATCTTTTGGCCGGTGATTTTCCTGCGGGTTGGGAAGGGTATGAACGCCGTTGGGACAAGGCGGATTATAAGAAGTATCGAAGGGACTTTAAGCAGCCCCAATGGAAGGGGGAAGACCTTCAGGGAAAAACCATCCTCCTCCACGCCGAACAGGGTTTCGGCGACGCCATCCAATTCGTCCGCTACCTGCCCTTGGTCGCAGCGCTCAATGGACGGGTGGTCTTGGAATGCCCCGGACCGTTGAAGGCCCTCTTTGCCTCCGTGGCCGGGGCTGAAGCGGTGATCGGTCGCGGGGAACCCCTTCCCGCTTTTGACTTGCATTGTCCGCTTATGTCCATCCCGGCCGTCTTGCGGACGGAACTTCTTACCATCCCGAATCGGGTTCCTTACCTATTCCCGGATTCGATCTTGGTCGGAAAGTGGCGGGAAAGGATGAAGGCCTTCGGGGAAGGGCTTCGGGTGGGGTTGGTCTGGGCCGGCAATCCCGAACATCTCAACGACCATAACCGCTCTATCCCCTTCGATCTTTTGTCTCCCCTCCTGGAAACGCGGGGCGTCCTTTTTTTCAGCCTCCAAATAGGACGAAGGCCGGTCATAGAGGAAAGAACCTTCCCTTTCGTAGATCTGACCGATGAGATCCGGGACTTTTCGGACACGGCCGCCCTGATGGAAAACCTCGATTTGGTCATCGCCGTGGATACGGCCGTGGCCCATCTGGCCGGGGCTTTGGCGAAAAGGGTCTGGACCCTGTTGCCTTTCAGTCCGGATTGGCGCTGGTTGTTGGACCGGGAAGACAGCCCCTGGTACCCGACGATGCGGCTTTATCGTCAGCCCACGGCGGGGAATTGGCAGGTTGTCTTGGCCAAGGTCAAAGCAGACCTCGAGGCTTTGGCCTCGACGGCCGAGGTATAGAGAATCCCGCTTTAAAAAAAGGGAGGAGTTATTCTTCGCCCAAGGCGTCCAGCATTTCCTGGGCGTTTACATTCCAAGGTTCGATATCCAAGATGCGGTTGTAGAAGAAACGGGCGTCTTCCCGTTTCCCCAGACGAATACAGACATGGCCGAGGGCGAAGAGGGTTTCCATATCTTCCGGGTTCTTTTCCAGGACCTCTAAATAAAGCTTTAAGGCCTCTTCGATCTCATCCAATTCCACCAAATAAAAATCGGCCAGGTTCTTTTTGAAGGAGGCCTCATCCGGCTTCAGGCGAACCGCCTTTTGATAATAATAAAGGGCCTTGGGCTTGTTTCCCAAATGGTAGTGCAGTACACCTAAGTCGTTGAAAACAAGTGCATTTTCAGGATAGCGGCGGCGGATGGCTTCCAAGATTTGAACCGCCTCTTCCTTTTCTCCGGCCTCCAAACATTTTTTCACCTCCTCGAAAAGGCGGGACGCCTCTTCACCCTCCGAAAGGGCAGGTTTAGAGGCCGGGACGGTCAAGGCCTCCAGGGCCTTCCAAGCCGTGGTATTCCAGGGCTCGATTTCCAACATGCGGTTGAAAAAAAAGGCGGCGTCTTCGTCTTTCTCCAAGGAAAGGCAGAGGTATCCCAAGGCCTGAAGGGTTTCCAGATCGTTGGGATGTTTGGCCAGGATCTGATTGTACAGGACAAGGGCTTCTTCGATGTCCCCTCTTTCCACCCAGTAAAAGTCGGCCAAATTTCTCTGAAAAGTGGTATTTTCCGGATCCATGGCCACCGCTTTTCGATAATGCTCGAAGGCCTTTTCAGGATCGCCGGATTGGTAATAAAGCACGCCCAAATCGTTTTGGATGCGGGCCGAATCCGGAAAGCGTTCGGCAAGGGTCAATAGGTGGGCGATGGCTTCCGGTCTTTGTCCGTTTTGAAGTAAAGGTTCGATGAGATGATAAGCCGATTGCATCTCCATCGGCTCTTGGATTTGCCCGGCGGAAGCGGTTGTTCCCAGCTGTTCCATTGGACCTCCCCAAAAGGCTTTTTTTTAATGCCCATGCACTTTTTGTGCCTTTTTTCAGTCTATGGAGAAAAAAAAGGAGGGTTTCCGGAATTTCAAGTCCGCCGAAGGCGTCTTAAAATTAACTATTTGAAATCGCTGAAATAATAACTAAAAGGGGATGAGGGCGAAACCGTCGAATTCATCGGCCGCTGGATCCATCATGTTCCCGGATACATCGGTCCCTTGAAATTTAAAGACCCAATGTGACGGATCTATGACGCCGTCACCGTTGGCGTTTTGGGTAATGGTGAAATAGACGGTGGCTCGGTAGTGGGTAGGGTCGTAAGTGACGAAATTGGGGACAGGGGAGAGAAGGACTTCCTTTTCGGGGTGGATGGTGATGCCGTTGTTATAAAAACCGGCCGGTCCGCCCTTGGCCTTGAAGATGAACCAATTGAGGGGGTTCTGGACGGATTTGGCGTCCATGGACTGGTTGAATTGAAAAGTGAGGGTGAAGGTCTTGGAGGCATTGGGCGCAGCCAAGGAAGCGTCCAGGATGGACAGAGAGGTCCCCGGGCCGAGGACGGAAGGGAAGGTGCTGTCCAGGGGTTTGATGCCGGTGATTTGGGGGGTAAAGAGGCTCAATTCGATCTCTTGGGCCAAGTCCTTGGCCAATGGCGTTCCCAAGTCGTACAAAGCGTCCACTTGTTCTCGGGCCTTGTCTTTCTCTCCGAGGCCGATATAGGCGTGGGCGAGGTCGGCATAAGCGTATTCGAATTTTTTCTTGAGGGAGACGGCCCTTTCAAAGGCTTCCACGGCCTCTTCGAACCTTTCCAATTTGTTTAAGGCCATTCCCAACCCGTAATACCCGTTGGCGTCCCTGGGGGAAAGGCGAATGACTTTACGGAATTGACGCTCCGCCTCGTCGGCCCGATCGGTATTCAAATAAATATGACCTAATTGGTTGTAGGCGTAGGGAGAGGCGGGGTCCATTTGCTGAAGTTTCTTGAACTGGACTTCCGCTTCCTCGTATTGTTTGTTTTCCACATAGGCGTTGCCCAAGGCGGTGACGGCCTTGGCCGAATCGGTTACGCTCCGGGTCCATTTTTTAAAGACCTCGATGGCTTCCTTCGTTTTCCCATTCTTCTGATAAATCTTGCCCAAATATTCATAGGCCTCTTCCAGCTGGGGATTGAAGGTCACCGCCCTTTTAAATTCTCCTAAGGCCCTATCGTCTTTCTTTTCCTGGAGAAAAGACAGGCCCCGCATGAGGGCGTATTGAGCCAATTGTTCCCTTTGGGCCGGACCGCTGGAGAGGATGGCTGTCAAGGCATCGGCTGTGGCATTCAATTTCGAAATATCCATAAGTGGATCCGGATGTATCGGGTAAAGGTTCCCCATCAGGTCTTATCTATTTACCTTTATCGGCAAATTTGTTAAAAACTTAAAAGAAAATTTTGTTGTCCCCGGAGATAGTTTTATATCTTTTCGAAATGATTAAAAAAACAGCCATAATCCTCTTCGTCGCTTTTATCGGGTACTTTTCCTCGCTTTTCTTTTACCCCCCTGTCCAAAAGTTGAAAAAGGAAAACCCGAAGATGACCTCTTTTATGGAATACCGCCTGCGGGAGGCCCGGAAAGAGGGGAAGTCCTTGACCATCCGGAATCAGTGGGTGCCCTTGAAAAAAATTTCTCCTTATTTGGTCAAGGCGGTGATCATCGCCGAAGACGACAAGTTCTGGTCTCATGAAGGGTTTGACTTTGAGGCCATTCAAAAGGCCCTGGAAAAGGATCTTAAGACCGGAAAATTCAAGGCCGGCGGCAGCACCATCTCCCAACAGTTGGCTAAAAATTTGTATTTGACGCCCACCAAGAACCTTGTAAGAAAAATGAAAGAGGCGATCCTGACCTGGAGGATCGAAAGGGCCCTTTCCAAGAAGCGGATCATCGAGCTCTACCTGAATGTGGTGGAATGGGGCGACGGGGTGTTCGGGGCCGAGGCCGCGGCCCGTCATTATTTCGGCAAACCGGCCTCCGCCCTGGGGCCGGAAGAAGCGGCCCGTTTGGCCGTCGTCCTGCCCAACCCCCGGAAGTGGAACCCCGCCCGTCCTACCTCGTATGTATTCAAACGATCAAGGGTCATTTACCACATCATGCTCCAAAGGGGCATTGTCGTCCCGGTCTATGAAGAAGTCATGACTGACGAGTCCGGGGAGACACAGCAAGGTCATGCCCCGGAACCGGAAGACCATTCGAAAGCCGTTCCCGATAAAACCCTTGGAGAACCCCTTTCAGATCCGGTCTTTAAGGAAAAAGATTCCAAAAATTAAAAGGCCGTAAGGGCGATTCCGGGTTCAAATTCCAATCTTTGGAAATTAACTTGCTTTGGGAGGAAGGGCCTTTTTAATAATCAATTGAAATAACATACAATTTTTTTCTGGCATGACCTATGCATAATAAAGAGGTCAGATCGTTTGGAGAGAGTTTATGAGGAAAGGAGGTGAATGTTCATGAAGAAGCTGATCGTGTGGATGATGGCCATGGTATTTTCCATGACCGTGTCTTTGGCCTTTGCCGCCGAGCCGGCCAAGAAGGAGGAAAAGAAACCGGAAGCCGCTCCGGCCGCCACCGCTCCGGCCGAACCCGCCAAGGCTGAGGAGAAAGCCCCGGCCAAGAAGGTGGTCAAGAAAAAGGTCGTGAAAAAGAAGGTAAAGAAGGCCGAACCGGCCAAAGAAGAACAGAAGAAAGAAGAAACCAAGAAAGAAGAGAAAAAATAATTTTTTCCTTCCTCTTGAAGCGGGGGAAAGAGGTGTTCTTCCCCCGCTTTTTTTTGCCCCCTTATCCGCCGATTATAATTCCTTGAAAAGCCGATCCTCGTTGTGCTAAGACAGAAGGCGTCTCTTCTCGGGTCGTCGCAGGAAAACCGTATAACCTGGACGAAAAGGAAGGGTTAAGGGGGAGCAAGATCATCCCGCCCCTTTTTGAAGGACGACCTGTCTGTTCCGCAGGGTTGCGACAGCCGAAGACTATTTTGGGGGAGGATCTTATGAAAACAGGCCCGCGGGAATTGAGGGCTGAAGAACTTCGAAAAGAGTGCGATCCGGAAAGTCTGGGGTTTGAGAGCACGGAAGCCATAGAGGCCGAACCGGGCCGGGTCATCGCCCAGGAACGGGCGGTAAAGGCCCTGCTTTTCGGCGCCGGTATGAAGGGATTGGATTACAATATCTTCGTGGCCGGCCCTCCGAAAAGCGGCATGTCCTATATCACCCGCACCCTGATCGAAGATCTGGCCAAGGACCGCCCCGTCCCTCAAGACTGGTGTTACGTCCACAACTTTCAGGAGCCGGATCGGCCCCGGGCCATTTCCCTCCCCAGCGGCTGGGGGAAAAGACTGAAGAAAGACGTTCAGGAATTGATAGGCGAACTGCGGAATCATATCCCCGAGGTCTTCGAAAGCGAGGATTATAGCCAGCGCAAGGAAGAATTGATCAAAAAATTCAATCTGGAACGGACCGCTATTTTGGCCGCCTTGGAGGAAAAGGCCTTGAAAGAGGGATTCATCCTGAATGTCAATCAAGTGGGGATGGTCATCATGCCCGCCCACGAAGGCCGGCCCATGGACGAGGAGACCTTGAACTCCTTGACGGACGAGGAAAAAAAGGCCCTTCGGGAGAAGAGTGAACAGCTCCAGGGGGAGATGAACCTGGCCGTGCGGACCATCCGCTCCATGGAAAAGGATCTGCGGAAGAAGATGAAGGACCTGGACCGACGGATCGCCCTTTACGCCGTCGGTCACCTGATCGACGACCTTCAGGAAAAATACCAAGCCTTTCCCCAGGTGCTCCGCTACTTCAAGGAGATGAAGGACGACATCATCCGCAACCTTGACGATTTCAAGGCCAAGCCGGTCTCGCCCATGCCTTTTCCCGTACCCCAACCGGAACCCTCCATGACCCGTTACCAAGTCAATGTCCTTATTGATCATACGGAGACGAAAGGGGCGCCCGTGGTCCTGGAGACCCACCCCACCTACACCAACCTGTTCGGGTCCATCGAGAAACAGGTCCAGTTCGGGGCCTTATATACGGATTTCACCCTGATCCGCCCCGGCTCCCTGCATCGGGCCAACGGCGGTTTTTTGATCATCAAGGCCCTGGATCTGCTGCGCTGGTATTTCTCCTGGGAGGGGTTGAAGCGGTCCTTGAAGACCGGCCGGATCCAATTGGAGGATTTGGGGGAACAGTTGAGCTTGATCAGCACCAAGTTTCTTAAACCGGAACCCATCCCTTTACAAGTCAAGGTCGTCCTCATCGGCGAACCCTATTTATACCACCTGCTGTATGCCTTGGATCCGGATTTCCCCAAGATGTTTAAGGTTAAGGCCGAGCTGGACGATGAGATGGAAAGGGAGGAGGGGCCTACCCGGGATTATGTCCGATATATCGCCCGGTATTGCCGGGAAAAGGGCCTTTTGCCTGTGCACAAAACCGGCGCCGCCAGACTGATCGAATACGGTGCGGAGCTTACGGGACGCAACTTCAAGCTTTCCCTTAAATTGGCCGAGATCAACACCCTGCTGGACGAGGCCCACTACTGGGCCGAACAGGAAAGAAGTCCCCTGATCAGGGGGGAACACATGGAAAAGGCGATTGAGGAGAGGATCTTCCGTTCCAACTTGTGGGAGGAAAAGGTGCGGGAGGCGATCCGCTTGGGGGATTACCGGGTCGAGACCGACGGCTACCGGATCGGTCAGATCAACGGCCTGTCCGTCTTGCCTTTGGGGGATTACCAATTCGGTCGTCCCACCCGGATAACGGTCAACGGGTCTTTAGGCAAGGAAGGGGTCATTGACATCGAGCGCGAATCCAAGCTGAGCGGGAACCTCCATACCAAAGGGGTGCTGATCCTAAGCGGCTATTTGAAGAGCACCTACGCCTCCGACAAACCCTTGAGCCTTTCGGCCACCATCACCTTTGAGCAAAGCTACGGCTTGGTGGAAGGGGACAGCGCCTCGGCCGCGGAGCTGATCGCCCTCCTCTCCGTTTTGGCCGACGCCCCCCTTTACCAAGGGATCGCCGTTACCGGTTCGATTTCTCAAAAGGGGGAAGTGCAACCCGTCGGCGGGGTCAATGAAAAGATCGAGGGCTTTTTCGAGGTCTGCCGGGAAAGGGGGTTGACCGGAAGACAAGGGGTGGTCATCCCTGTGGGGAATGTCAAGGACCTCATGCTCAAGCCCAAGGTGGTCGAGGCGGTGAGGCAGGGCCTGTTTCATGTCTATCCCATCAGCCATGTGGAGGAAGGGATGGAGATTTTAAGCGGGAAACAGGCCGGCAGACGGAAAAAAGACGGGACCTATCCCAAGGGTAGTCTGAATTACCTGATCGAAGAAAAATTAAAGAAACTGAACGCCCTTTCCAAGGAAAGGGTGGGCAAAGGGAATCGCTCCAAGTAAAAAGCCCTTGCCGGGTTTCCCTTGGACGAAACTCCAAACCCCCTGTTCCGCTTTTCCCCAGGGAGCAGGGGGTTTTTATTTTATGCAGAAAACCGTTTATTTTTTGGCCTGATACCACTGAATCCGCTGGAGGAAGCGGACCCGGGGCGTACCCGGCGGCCAGTTCAAGGGGTCCATGTTGTAGGACCAGTTACGATTGGGGGCCGTGTAGATGGGGGAACCATAGGCCCACCTCCCCGTGGCCCGCTGACTTGCCCAGAGGCAGACCATGGAGCCGCCGTAGGTCATGGTCTTTCCGGTCCAGTTTTCCAAAAATCTGGGGAAGTTTTCCAACCCTCCGCTGTAATTGGCGCCCGTTTCGTCCGTGCTGGGGACATTGCCGGTCATGATGGCGGCGTTGACCGTGGTGTTTCCGGCCACCCTTTTTGACAGGTCATTGGGATAAGTTGTGCTGTTGCTGTCCGTGGTGGAATTCCAACTGGAAGAAAGGATGGTCAGGGCGTCCGAGGCCAGGGCCACGGGGACCGGCTTGTTGGTCGTGGGATTCAAGGTGGTATTGAAATTCCCTTGGACGTATAGAGGGTTGTCCGTGGCCACCATCAGCCCTTCGGGTAAGGCCGCGGTGCTATAGAGATCGGCCCCGTTTTTGATGCGCACGGCATCGAGGTCACCTCCGTCCTGGGTTTTGGAGACATAAAGGATGCCCCTATCGCCGCCGGTGGGCGGATCGTTCAGGGCGTTGTAGGCGGCCGGACAACTTTTTAACTTGCCCAGGTTGATCTGGGTGGCGGTTACGGTCTTGTTTTCTCTGCGGTCAAAGAAAGTCGCGGTGGGTTCGATGGGGTTGTTCGACCCGCAACTGGACAGATCAACAGTGTTCCAGTTCTTGTCGTAAGCCACGCCGTCAATGATCCTCAGCCCCGATTTGGCCATTAGGCGGTAGCCTTCACTTCCTGAGGGATTGCATTCCGTCTGATTGCTGCACCTTTGGATCATCTGGGCCGGGTCCACGCCGCTGGGGATGGGTAAGTTCAACGGGGGAACCCCTTCGGTCTGGCTGGAGACGGTGACGGTGCCGCTAAAGTTGTCTCCATGATAGGTCCCTGGGGCATAGCGGGTGATTGTTCCGGCGGCGGTCATGTTCTGATTGACCGTCAAGGTGGCGTGGGTACCCAGACGGATATTGGCGTTGGAATGGATCCGGCCGTTGAAGGTCATATCGGCACCGGGGAAGATCTCCAGGAGGTTTTGATAAAAGACCCCGAATTGGAAGAGAGGGATCAACTGGTCCTCCACCAAACGGACCAATTTGACCCGGGCGCGGTTATCGGTGGATACGGCGGTGGTGGTAATGGTGTACCGCTGACAAAAGGCCGTCAGTCCCGTATAGAGACCGGTGGCGTTCCTTTGTTGCGTGTTGCCTAAGGCGGCAATGGGGGCGCTTTCTTCCAGGGAATGACCCGGTAGATTGGGCTCGGTAATGGCGTCATTGATGGTGGCTACAGGCGGGGTCAAGGACAGACTGCCGGCCAAATAGTTTCTGAGCATAGCCGCTTCATAGACGGAGGCCGCCTCCGCGGCCTGAAAGGCCCTTTTGGCGGCAAGGTCCGTGCCGCTGATCTGGGTTTCCGTCCCGGCCAGTTTCAAGGCCGCCCCGCCGATAAGTAATAGGACGACTAAAATTATCAAGGAAATAATCAGGGCGCTTCCCTTTTCCCCCCTGATCTTAAATGGAGAAAAATCCCTTCCTTTCATGGTCCGCCCCTTTTTAAAAGAATGCATTAAAAAATTTTTCCGTCCTTTTTCCCAAAGGTTGTACGAAGTGGACCTTCAGTGATCCCTATCATAAATTCCTGATCCGTAAGGTGCTGCTCAATAACCTCCTTCGATAATGGTCGGCCGACCCGGCGGCCCGGTCTCGGACGGTCGGTCTTTGACCGGTGTATTGGGGGTCGGCCAGTTCGGTTCGGGCGACGATGAACAGTTGGATATTATTCAGGGTGGTCTGATTTACGGGGCTGGGATTGTCCACCCAAGCCCCGCTCGGGGTCGAGGTCCCCCGGTAGGCGAACTGTACATCTTCGATATTGTTGACCAGGTCCTGCCAACTTCCTCCATTGACACTCATCTGCAGAACAGTGTTATTGACCCGGAAACTGACGGTGCGCAGTTTATAGACGGAGCTTCCAACCGGGAAGCCTCCGGCCGGAAGGATATTCGAGGCCGTCGCCGTATAGGGTAGGGTGTTTCCGCTGGGATTTCCGTTTAGGACCAGGCTGACAGCATTTTGTCCGTCAGAGATGATGACCGAGTCCCCTGAGGCGAAACCGGTGGCGTTGGAAACCACCAAGGGTGAGGAGAGGGAATCGGTCATGGGTTGGGTAAGGGTGACGGCAGTGTCGGGGTTGTTGGGATCCGGATTGATGCCGTAGCGAATGGTGATGCCGTCCGAGGCCGTCGTGCTGTTCGATGGGGTGACGGCATAAACGGATCCACCTGAACTCATATAAGTACCGTTGATGCCTAGTCCGTAACCGGCCTGCCGGATTTCCGCGGCCAAGACGCTCAAGGCCGATCGGATATTCTGCTGCATCTCGGCCACCTGGTTTTGCTGGGCGTAACTTTTATTTTGGACAATGAATAGGTTGTAGACAGCCCCGATCAACAAAGCGCCGGCGGCTATGGCCACCAACAATTCCACCAAGGTGAAACCTCTTTCAAAGGCAAAGGAACCCTTTTCATTTTTTGGGGTCATCGTCTTTCCCATGGCCTTTCCCCCGGTCAGGACAGCCCGTTGGCGATGATGGATTGGGCCTGAACCTGCTTGTTTTTCCACGAGACCGTAACCGTCACCCTGGCCATTCCCTGGGCCGGGGTATCGCTTTCTACCTGCCAGGTGCGGGTATAGATGCCAGAGGTGTCGCTGAAGGGGGAATTCCCGATCTGGCTGAAGGGCAAGGTGCGCAGGCTTTCCAACTTGTCCTGAGCCAGGGTGATGGCCGTGGTCCGCTCGTTGGAGGCGGTGTTGGTGAAGATGGTCATGATCTGGAGCTGGGCCGCCCCCAGTAAGGCGACGAGGATCAAGACCATGGCCACCAGGATTTCGACCAAGGTGAAGCCCTGTTCTTTTTTCCAGGTGTTACGACCGATGCCCTTTGTATCCTTCATCTTTTCCACCCCGTTTCCCTGGGGATTATTAAGGGCCTCAAAATAATATAGACATAAAGGATTAGGGAGGGTTTATCTTTGGGGTTGTCCACCCCAATGCCCAATGCTTCTTTGCCGGGCAAGGATTTTAACAAAATCCAGGGCAGGCCTTCACCGCTGCTTGAAACAGGCTATGGTGTATGCCCTGCCTCGAATCAAACTTAACTGGACTGGCCGGGATAGGGCGCAAAATCACCCTTTGGACAACCCCAAAGATAAACCCTCCCTGATCCTAATTCTAACTCAATACTCAAATTTCCTGTCTGAACTATTATGAGCCCCTTAATAATTGATCTTTACCGCACCCGAAGAAGAAAGTAGTATCTGTTTGCTGGTTCCCGCTCCGTTCTGTAACTGCACCGTGCCCGAAGTATCGGGTAGTCCGCGGGAATCGAAGGTGACGGACGAACCGAAGGAAGGTGTGCCCAAGGTGATTTGCTGGGCGTATTCGTTTCGGATGTCCAGGGTTTTGATCGTCGGTTCTCCGCTTTCCTGGGTTTTATTACCTTGGGTACCTCCGCCGCTTCCGTTGTCTACAAAAAGGGTGACCGTCTGCGCACCCACATCAAAGGAAACGACACAATCGGCGCTTCTGGCCATGGCCGTCATCCTGGCCAACTGCAGCAGGGAAGCCAGGTCGTTGGCCGCGCTTTTCAACCGATAAGTACGCATCAAGCTCCCCATCCCCGGCACGGCTAAGGTGCAGAGGATGGTGATGATGGCCATGACGACAATGACCTCGACCAAGGTGAAGGCCTTGGGGTTCGATGAAAAAATCAAACCTCTCCTTCGGTATCCTTTCCCTTTTAATGGAAGCGCCTTTTCCATAATCCTCGAATTTTTATCCTGAATTCGATTCATTTGTTTTCGAGACGTAAAGGGACCGCCCCTTGGGTTTAGTCCCACCTTTTGATGCTTTCATCTTAAGACAAAATTTTCCCCCTTTCGGAGACACACCCCTTCTTTTTTATAACTTTCATAAATAAGCAAAGCAAAAGAAATGCCAGGGGGTCTTTTTCAAAATATATCCATTTATCAAAGGATTAGAAAAAATCTTTCCTTTGGGCGGGGGAAATAGCCCTTGGTTGGATACAATTTATTGTTGAAAAAGAACAATTTTTGTCTATGGCCCCTCGTAAGGGGTTTGGAAATGACCTTTATAACGAGAGGGATCTTGGGGGGTTTAGGAAAGAAGGGTGCGGGGAGGGCTTGGCCGAATGATGGGGAAGACGGCCCTTCTACTAGAGAGAAGGTGAAGATAAACGATTATCCAAAAGGGATTAAAAGAAAAAAATCGAACAAGGGAAACCAGCCCACTAAAAGGGGTGATTGTTCAACCCAAATTATGCATGAAGGGTTAAAAAAAGAGAAAAAGGGTTGGTAAGGTGTTTCAACTTAAGGGACCGGGGAGGAATCCGGTTAAAAAATGATGATATCAATGCAGATCCCCCAACTTTTTTGCTTTAAGGATCGGGAAACCACCTATGGGGACGACCTTTAGGGACACCTCTC